>Ga0049105_1000524_pt1 | contig 13633 bp, 7 predicted proteins | sample WorMetvaBAHAMAS1_FD_61260 | JGI IMG/M metagenome (GOLD analysis project Ga0049105, IMG submission 61260) | Worm MetaG Olavius vacuus BAHAMAS.1 | ecosystem: Host-associated > Annelida > Digestive system > Unclassified | place: Germany: Marburg | collected 2013-04-09
CACCAACCATTCTTCTTCTCAGAAAACTAGGCTAAATGTTCTTTTATATGGTATATAATTCTGGACAGATCTTTCTACCGCTTTGTCACAATCCACGCGTGTGACGGACGGACAGACAGAATTCTCATCACAATACCGCGTCTGCATTACATGCAGCGCGGTAAAAATCAAAATTTAAACAAATACAAACTGCGCCTCTGATTCATGCTTAATGCTTGACTATGTGCTTGTTATAACTTTTCTTATTATTATTTTATTATAAATAAAATAAATTACAAAAGATGGCAATCGCGATGCATTGCAACTTGAGGTCGTCCTGCTCCGTTTCGAAACCAGAAATCCTCAAATACCTAATTTAGGCCAAATTTCGAACGTTTTTACCCTTCTCCCCCCTTACAAATTATAGGAGGGATGGGCGAAATATTTGAGTGAATTTTACGACTTTGTCCTGAAACCAAACCTCTGATATACCTTTGACGGCCGCCTTGGAGATCAGAGTTTGGGTGTGAAAAAGAAATAAAGACACAAGTAAAATATAAGACCTCCAGACTATCGTCGGGTGGCCTAATAAAACAGTTTGGTGTTTAGTCTACTTCTGAATGTCCCAAGCAGTTTGGCATGTTTACAGTTATCAGAATTTGAGTTTCAGATTGTAAACGCGCCAAACCAAAGAGCTTTTCACCGTCCAACCCAATGCCACGAAGCAACCTGCCCAAACCAATAATAACCTACCAGATATTAAATAATACTAAAACATGCGGAGTGCAAGTATAGAGAGAGACAGAATATTGGATCTTCTTGATGTACTATGTTTGCCTGTAGATCTGTGCAGTGGACCACTCGCAGCGACGGCTTTAGTACCACTTCTGATTTTCAGAAACTGTTGGCGCGACGGGTCAAGTAGCAAGACGAGTAACATTTTAGTTCCAGATTCAAGCATCTCATTTCACCGCGTAAAACTATGAAGAATGATATTTTAGTGATTACAATGTAGCCGGAAGAATCAGTCTGCTTTGCTTTACTACGCAGCTGTATACATCGATACTGCGCTGTTGTCTTTTTTTAGCAGACACGACATCTCGCAGCTCGCCGAGCGGACACACCCCGCCGTAAGTTTATCAGAAGTTGGGTCCTAGGTTTTGAAAGTGGCAGACATTTCGCCCATGCGTAACCCACCTGGTTCACAATCTCTCCCACCACAGTCTGCTAGTCCTCCAGCCATGGACTCCACGAACTGTCTGACTGTTTTCAGATTTCTTTTGCTCATCGTCTTTTTGTTTTAGTTTTGTTTATCAATTTTGGTGTCCTCTATGGTAGATTAAGATAACTACTCGCCAGCGTTTTTGAACTCATGTTAAATATCTGCATATCTTATCACATCAAGTAATTTTCGTTGTATACACGCTTCATATCAGCATTGGACAGATCTTGGCAAGGCTCACAAGAACAATCAGCCGGCAGTATCGGTCGCTACAACCGTTCCGTCTCGCAGCATCGCGTCCAGGTCTACGCTGTCAGCTCTGTGCTCTGCGCTGCACGTCGTCAATGTTTCATTGTCGGTGTCGATTGCTTCAGTCACGCTGACAATATGCCGAGTTGTCTCAGCAGCAGCAGCAGCAGCAGCAGTAGTTGCTGATGGATGAACGCCGACAGACAGCAGCGCTGCCAGCTTCGAATTGTCTCTTTCCATACTCAGCCCGCCGGGGCAGGGGACGGCCGGTGTCGTTGCTGCTGGTCACCGGTCGACGATTTGCGACGCTCGCCGACTATTGTAATTGTCGCAGTTACTCGCGTACATCTGCGACCAGTTCGATATCTCGCCTCAACTCGGTGTCATCTCCACTCGCTGACGCAGTCAGTCAGACACCGGCCACGTCACGCTCCCACCGGCAGAATGACGCACTACAAAAACAGTCGCCGATTTCTCATAGCCACTGTCTGCGCAGCACACGCGGACAATAAAAGCAGTGCCCAGCAGGAAAGTGACGTAGCGTGAACCGTACGCTGTCCAGTCGCCATGTGATGTCATGTCGAAATGTTTACAGCCAACTGGGCTATCGAAATTGACAATATTTTGTCTGTACACACGACTAGAACATCAGATACCAAAATTCGGCTTCAGAAATCGGCCATGCCTGTTTTCGCACTGTATTTTTGAGTCAAGAACACGCTATATTACCGAAAATAGTTACTTATTTGTCCACTCATCACTAAATGTCCATGTATTCCGAGACTTATTTTGGGTAATAAATTGACTGACTGGGGTACTGTTGTGAGCTGTCACTGGTTGTTGTATAGGAAATTATGACAAAACATTTTTGGTATTTTTAGGTTACAAACATCTTACATTCAATCTTCCAATTTACTCAGCTCAAATCTCACCCTACACTAATCTGTCGCACTATAAACTGCTGGTACCTCACCCTCCAGACTAAATTCACGGTTTCTTTTTCGATTTTTATGTTCGCCGGTTTATATTTTTTATTTATTTAATTTTTCAACGTAATTCTTAGCGTGATGTTGTGCAGTAGACTATAGGCCTACTTAAGCTGTTAATTTGTTTAGCGCATATAAAACATCGTATGATACTCTACAGCGGATGAGACAGTACATAGGTCTATGCTACATGTCATCGCGCCTGTCATGGCTCGCTTCATCTCGACAGAGACAGATGCGTCCTTGCGCCATTGGGGCGCAAACTGCTACAGACTGCAGACAACCGGTGCCGCTTTGCGTTATTTGTTGGCGCTCGTCTTGGCAGTATGGCAAGCGGAATTAACATTTATTCCCAATTAGTGAAATCAAGAATTCGAATAATTACTGATATCAGCAAACAAATTCCTAATATCAGGAATTGGAATTGTTGATATCGGTAATTCCAATTGTTGATATCAGAAATATGAATTGTTGATATCAAGAATGTGTGTACTTTCTTGATATCAAGAATTCGAATTTCTGATATCAACAATTCCAATTCCTGATGTCCAGAATGAGCCGTAGCAGCAATTCAAAGTGTTGATGTCACTAATTGACGTATATTGGATTTTGTACACTACAAAAATAAGTCACGTTTTACATACATCACTTTGACTTTGTCCAGTTTTTATGTGATCCATTTAACACAAATAGGAAGTCCATGCGTTTTCCAATGAGCCTAAGATGATCATTGTACGTTGCCCCTAAGCAACCAAAAGGGGGCTCAAAAACGCAAAACGGCCGTTTTCGGTGTAAAATCGTACTTTGCTTGAAGAAAGCTACACAGTTTTTTTTGTGTGTGAAAACTGTCAGCGACCCTGTTGTAAGGCATTCATTGGCCTCATGCAAAAATGATTGGTGGGGACGTCCCCTTCTACCTTAAATTTTGGGTCAAACTGACCGCGATGGAGCGAAATCGCCGATTTTCGATCTAGTTTCGCCCGTATAGCGTCTCAGCCATAACGCCTAGCAAAAAAGTTCAATTAACACTAATAGAAAGATAGTCCACTACGTTGTCCCTAAGCCCACCCCCCAAAGGGGGCTCAAAAACGCAAAACGGCCCTTTTCCATCTAAAATCGCACTTTGCTTGAAGAAAGTCTGCTATAAAGTTTCTTTGTGTGAAAACTGTCAGCGACAAAGTTGTAGGGCATTCATGGCCTAACTAGGCCTATCCGTGCGAAAATGCGTGGTGGGGGATGTCCCCTTAAACGTAAAGTTTGCATTAAGTAAACCACTACTTGGCGGGGCTGTCGTGCTTTCACGAATTGTGATGAATGTTTTATTTGAATCGTAATTATTACAATGAACGATCAAATTTCGTATGTCTCATCACCGGAGTCAGGCGGTGCGCACATCACGCCAGCCCTACATCAGCTGCACTTGCTGCCAGTCGCAGACGAGTGGATTTCAAGATACCCACCCTTGTCTATCGTTCGTTGGCTGGCACCGCTCCTGTGTACCTGGCTGACGAATGTACGCTGGTTACCACCGCTGGCCGCCGTCCTCTTCAGTCTGCTGACAATCGAACGTGCTTGGTCAAGAGATCACGCAACCAGTTCGGTGACGGCTGTTTTGCCACCGCCGGGCCAACGCTGTGGAACAGTCTGCCTGAACAGCTTCGGCAACCAGACATTACCTTCAGACAATTCAAACGATCGTTAAAAACGTTTATGTTTGGTTAGTTGGGCCGCGGAGCCTTGTGTCTGAACGTTAAGGGCGCTGACTAGAAATCTTACTTACTTAAACATAGTGACTTAAAACATTCAAATGATCATTTGTCGACGTCAACGCCGTAGGATAGAGCGATGATAGATGCACGTTTTTCACATTTATATTTTTGCCAAAGCTTACACAGGCTGCGGTGCGTTTTGGCTGCGATAGCTGACCTATTTGTTCTCAATTTCGGGGCGGTGCCCGTTTAAAGTATTTAAATATTCTATGCTTTTTGCGTAATGTAAACATTATTACATGATGTAAACATAGTGAAATAATGTGATTTTTTTTAAAAAATACATGTATTATCGGGATGTTTGATAGTTTCGTCTAAATGTTCGTGTTTCTGATGATTTTATTTCTTATTCAAAGTACTGGCTGTGCAGCTGGCGAGTCAGGTGTATTAAATGGAAGTGCGAAAGGAAGCGATGGACCAGACGCCGGGCACCAAAAGGTTTGTCCTTGTTGTACTGGCAAACATCTGCTCAATTCTGGTGAACTTCTATAATTTCAGTTCAGGTCTGCTTGTGTAGGTGTGACTCGTTGTGTTGTTTAAGTTAGGTCGCCGTAAGCTTGTTTGAGGTTGGTAGCTTGAACGGTTCTATGTAGAACCCATTCTATGTAGAATGCGAGCCGCATTGAACTGCGGCTCGCCTCCACAGCCTGACCACACGCTCAGTTTTTGTGGCGTTCACTAAACATTTGTAAGCACTCTCTGTTAACTGTTTGTGTTCTCATGTAGCAGTCTTACTGTGCACATGGAGACATACATGATGTGCGTGATGGGTACTTCGGAAGTACTACTTCAGCTTGACGAAGTTGACGTTAAAAAGATTTTTCTTACTTTTCGTATTCAACTCCATCCTTAGACACCGGAATAAGTTGCAGAGTTATTCTGTTAAATTACTTTCAGGGATGTAAACGAGACGTTGCGGTTCGAGACCGAGTTGAAACCAAGAGTTCTGGTTTTTGGGCCGAGACGAGACCGAGACCAAGACCTTCCAAAATTTTCTCGAGACTGGGACGAGACCGAGACCTTTGATTTCGGGTCTGAGACCAAGACCGAGACGTTCAATACTGAGATAAGACATTTTTCGAGACTTACATGCAAGTGCATTTTCGTGTGTTTCAAGGCTACCACGACGATGGTCAGTCAATTCACGGGTACTTTTACTTGATGAAGTCAACTATATGCAATGTAGTGTCATAGTATATTCTTTAACAACTGGAGCAAAGATCCCAGAAGTTATCAGGAAATTCACTTACCAAAATTTTTAATAGTCAGATAGGACAAATGTCAGTTTTACATTGATGTTAAAAGCACAGAAACTGTGAGTATAACTATAGGCCTTATAGCTGTAGTTGGTATTAGCTAGTCAGCAAAACGCAACTAGGCCTACGCAAATGCGAGTTTATTTCAGTACATGTATTAAGAAGTGTATTTTAGCAAAATTCAACTTTGAACCGTCAGCTCATATAACCGTAACTGAACTGTATGACGTTTTTGTCATATTCACGTTAGATAGACAGATACATTTATTTGTATAGCGCCTATAAGTCGAAAGACATTGCTGCATGAACGGTGACATCATCAAATTGATAAGTAATGCAGGCCTAAGCACTGAGTAATGCAAAATGCTTGATAATGGTCGATTGCGTGAGAAACAGAGACTGCATGAGCGGCATGCAGTGCTGAGTAGGCCTTTACTTATCCTATTACCAGTACTAATTACCTTAGCGCACTTTTGTCATTGAAAATGAGCTTGTAAAACGAGACATTGAGGCCGGAGACCAAGACGAGACTGAGACCTTCAGTTTTATGTTTGAGATGAGACCGAGACCTTCCCAGATTTTCTCGAGACCGAAACGACACCGAGACATTCCAAAACAGCATCTCGAGACCGAGACTTCATGCCTAACTACTTGCCCTTTATTGCATGTTGCTGGCCCCACTAGTTCATACTGCTGGGTATGGTATGTCTTGTCACAGGGGTTGCAATTGCCCTGTGATTAATTTCTTGCTGTCATCAGTAATCCATGACCATTGGCAGCACTTAAGTAGTAATGTTTCATTGTCAGCACATGTGATCATTTCTTCAGTATCCACTTTTGTTTTGCTGATGTCATGAAAGTAAAGATCATTGTGTAGGTGAATGGATATTTGTTTATTCAGCTATGCTGTACTTATATGCTCATGTTTCACGTGTTTGTAGCAGAAGACAGCATTAGTTCCACAGGACCCTGTGCTGCTTTTGTCTACACTGGATGGATCACTCATTGCTGTAAACAGGAATACAGGAAAAGTAGTATGGAGTCTTAAAGAAGGTCTGTGAAAAACACTGTGATTGCCAGTTTGGTATAAATTTTTGTCAGATTTCTGTTGAAGCAGTTTATGAATAGTTTTATTACATTCCAGTTATCTTATAGCTGATGATGTGGGTGTATCAATGCTGTCTAAGACTATTTGGATATATTGCCAGCAAGATTTTAAATCCAACTGTTACTTACTTAGTTTTAGCATGTGACATTTGTGATTGCATTCTTGTCTGTCTCGGTGGCTCGGTGGGCTAAACCACTGAATAGGCCACAGTCCCTGCAGGCCTGATGGGCTGAGGACTCTCGCCGGCATAGGTTCAAATCCAGGTCTGGAAGGGAGTTTTTCAGCTTGATTGGACTAGCGGGCATGCTATGAGATTAAATTCTCAGACAAGCATAGAGGGTCTGCCTGTGTCCTCTCTAAACTGTGACAGGCCTTTACTCTCTGATTAAAAGGTGCCTTAGCTTATAATGGATGCCGGCTGTAGGGATAACAGATGCACTGCCTCCTTGTGCATGTGACCACCGGGCTGTAGTCTTCTCGTGTGCCTACCTAGCCAGGAGGTGGGCAGTGCTTGAGCTTAGCTTGGTTGGTAAGTAAGGGCATGTTCCAGAGAAACCCACAGTCCTAGCCGGGCATCTAAAATGTATGGACACAAGGCCTTTCAAATAACACACATACACACGCTACACTACTCAGCACTGCACACACTGTGGGGGCTGCGCTGTGGAGCTAGCATGTGGAGCTAGCCACAGCGCTGACTGTGGCTACAGTCCTGGTTGATGCCGCAGTCACCCCACGATCTCCGAAATGACCCAAAATGTGTTGAGTGGGACGTTAACCATACTATACCATACCATTCTTGCTGCTGACTAGCATAGATGTCAAGGTTAATGACTGACAACAGCCGCAAAAACCTAGATTTTGGTGACGAACGGACTCGGGGGAATAAACCGCAGTTCCAGTCTCGGTTTCAGTATCGGAATCTGTAACAAGACTATAATCTCTGACACTCAACTTTTCTCAGGCAGACACACATCCATGCTCGATGCCAATCTGTCTGGACAGTCTGTGTTATGGCCACTGAGGCTTCACACTGATGATAATGATTTTATCATGCTTAGAAAGTTATTGACAGAAGTTGCTTATAAATTGTATTGTAATACATTGGACTCAGTTTATTGAATAGCTTGTTCAACTGATGTATTATTGTTGTACAGTTATTTTTGATTTATATATTTTATTTGTGTGAACACTTGCAAATATTTTTACCATGCAGTTCATTTTCTATAGTATAACAATGTTGTACTGTTGGTGGTTATGTAGAACCTGTCCTGAAGATTCCATCTCAGCTTGCTAAAGGGTAATTATTAGTTTGATGTGGATACTGTTCTTATTTATGTGCATTGTGCAATTCTTTTTCTGCTGTAGACTGCCAATTTGATTTTGTTGATCCATAGTCACGTTCTCTGCCCACTGTCTATGCAGATGATACACAGATTTTGCCATCTGTCTTCATCCCTGGAGCTGCAGAGCATCATCACCACTGTGCAAGATGGCTGCATCTTAACAGGTTCCAGCTAAATAGTATACTGCAAAGACCGAGATTCTGTGGTCTACTACTGGTCGCCATTCTCATCAGTTGCTGCAGTCGCTACTCATGAGTTGGCACTGACGAAGTCACTGTGACAGCTGCTGTTGTCTGAGATTTTGGAATATACATAGTCTGTGATGTGTCAGCGAGGTCTTATGTCACAAGGACCATTTCTGCATGCTTTGCAGTACTGCTTTAGCTGCAAAATGTCTGCCTGTCCGTTCCCAGAGCCATTCTGCAGTTGCAGGTGACATATCTCTTGTTCCGACACAGATGGATTACGGAAATGCAACCCTCACCAGCATTCCTCAAATGACGTCAGTCAACGATAAACCCCGCTGCTCGGCTGGTGTTCGCATCATTGTGGTACAACAATGTCACTCCATTACTCTGCCAACTGCATTGCTTGAAGGCTAGGGAATGAATCGGTTTCAGGCTGGTTCTCTTTGCTCTGTCAGCAGAGAGCAGCACCATCATACCTTGCCAGTGATTTAGCCAGCTGGCAGACTGCGAGGCATGACATCATCTATGTTTCTTCTCATTACCGAAGCTGATTGTCTGCTGTATGCACCTGTCAACTGTCGGTGACTGAGCCTTTCCCGTCACCACAGTTTGCATTTAGAACAGTCTGCCACAGCATGTCACGTCACATCTGCACCATCACTCTTTATCTTCCGCAGTCGCCTGAAGACACACCTCCTTAAGTACTGCTACCCTAGATGCAGTCAAGGGTAGCAACACTTAAGGAGGTGTGTCTTCAGGTGTGTCATCTACTGTTGTGCCTGAGAAGTGGGAAGTGTCATTGTCATTGTTAGACATGCTAATCTTTTGTGCTACTGTTACTGATAGTTAAATATTGCAGTGTGTTAGCTAATGTTTGTAACGACCTGTATTATAAATTTGAGATACTTTATTACAAATTTGAGGTATGTTATTACATGTTGTGAAAGTAAGTCACTGTCTCTGGCTTGGGTGGTTGGTGATTGAGATGTTGTCGGGTTCGACTTCCCGTCAGGTTGCTGCTATACAAAAACTTTGTGCGGGTTCTTTACTTGCAAATGTGCCTCTGTTACCAAGTGCTGTAATTTGTTACCAGCCATGGACAGTGATACTCTGTGCTGGGAAGGTAACCTGAGGTTTGGCAGAGAGTGGTAGCAGCAGTTGCCAGGTAGCCAGACTAATGTCTGCCAAGTACTCAGCACTGTTCCCTACAGTCCTTGACCACGGTTCTACCTTACTTTGTTGTATGTGAGAAATAAGCACTACGGTGGTTACAGCTTCTTAAGTCCACCATATTGTGCATGTTTGTGTTATAGTTCTCTTTATTTTGAAATTTGGAAACTTAAGTTGAAGGTTCAAGTGGCAGAATGTGACTCTTGTTGATATTTGTCCTAGACTCGAAATCACAACTTTTCTCCTTTGCCTTTAATTTCTTGAGGAACATATTCCAAGGTGGTGTAGCAACATGCCTAAGGTGATGTCAGTAATGTTGTATGGGTTTTGTAGCAAATTTGAAATCTCGTTCACTTTCCAGCAGTGCAAAAATTTTGAAAAGCGGTTACGATTTGACAAAGATACGGAGATGGAGAGTTCAAAGGTAGGAACTTTTTTTAGACACAGTGTAGTAAGTAAGTATTGGTAGAAAGAACGAATGACTCTGTTGACCTGCTGGGTGTTGTTTGTAGTCCGGTCTTTCTTCCAAATCCTTCCGATGGCAGCCTGTACACATTTGATGTTGATGAGGGTGTGAAGAAGCTGCCGTTTACAATTCCTAACTTGGTCAATACTGCGCCTTGCAGGAGTTCTGATGGAAGATTTCTCTACATGGGTTGGTGGCACATCGATTTGAGTATTAATTACCTTCGTTGCTTTGATGCTGTTGCTGCTAACCAGATTGTAAAGAATACTTTTACAACAATCTTTAAAATGTTGTGTTTTTCATCTGTTTTAAATATGCGGGTAGTATTTTGTACATGTACTTGTATTTGAAATCTCTGTGATGCAGCACTTGTATGTGTGCTAAAGCACTCTCTCATAATTATGTAGTATTTTGATTTTTACTGTAAAATACATGTCGAAAATACTTTGAAACTATGAAGTTGTGTGATTAATACTTGATATATGTTTGAGTTTTAGCATTGTAGTGTGGTTGTTTAGTGTTGGGACATTTTTGACACATGGCTGGGAACACTGAACTGTTAAGCACCACATTAAATTGATTCAGATAAATTTATAATTTATAAAATTTAATATTTATTTGCATTTTACAGTGTTGTAGGTTGAGACTACACATTTTCTTATATTTAGCATCATGTGCTAGTACTGTACTTGGGTTTTAAATACTTTAGAGACTATATGTATCTTGAACACTTAATTGATTCGGTACTTTCCTTGTACTCATAATACTATTACAGAGTATTTTACCGAGTCCTGATATTTTACCAGCTAACTCAGGTCAACTTGGGAAATGGCTGTTAACACATTAGTACATGTATCAATTTAATTTGTTACTTATGCGGGGAATGTAGTTAATATGTGTTTGAGTGTTTGAGAGATAGAATGCTTAAGAAATTTGTGTTGGCTGCAGGTCACAAACGTGACACATGGTTTGCCATTGACTCATTGACTGGGGCTAAAGTACAGACATTGAGCGTCAACAGTGCTCCAGAAGTCTGTTTGTCGAGTGGAGTAAATCAGGTGTTCATCGGCCGTACAGGTCTGTCTGCGCCACTCATGTGTTCTGTTTTGTAGAATTTGTGACTGTGAAGAAAATAGGGAGAAAATAGTATCTGATAATCATAGATCATTTATTTTGAGGTGGACAAAGATATTTACACAGTTTTTTGGCATATTTCTAATCATAAAGTTAAACAAAGTCCTACAGTTGCAGATCTGTTTGGCCGTTGTGCAAGTTTATTATTTTTAGTTATATCATTATTAATTATGACTTTGAAGCTCAGTAGATGTATGAGCAGTACTACTACTATGGCAATTGCCTGATTTATTTGCACTAAGCAAACAGCTTTCCTGTGATGCTATGTTTCACTGTCCACAGATCACACCAACTGCGTGACGTAAGTGAAAGTTTGTATTAATAAGTTCACTTTTAAATTTTTATTAATGTTGCCAAGTTTGAGTCTGTTATGTACCAATTATTAGGAAGCAGCTGCGCACAGTAGTGGTGAAAGCAATGATAATTGTGTGGCCCCGATGTGCGAGATGAGGGCAGATTACATATGCTGGAGGAGGTGTATCTTTTGTCTAGCAAGAGGCGACTGACGAGTATTTCAGCATATTATAGCTCTGTGACTCTGTAAATAAACCAGTGTACCTTGATACTGGTGTCATCACACTACCATCATAGATAAATATCACACAGCACAGCTGAGAACGCTATACTGCACAAAATTTAGATGACACTTTGCAAACGGTTTATATTGGTTATATGGAATCCATGAAAGCTTGAATAAGAACCTTGTTTTTAGTGATTGAATCTGATGTGCTGCACTGTTGCTCTGTGTTGCAGAATACACATTGGTCATGTTCGATGGAATCACAAAACAAATGCGGTAATGTGTCTTGACTCTATCTCCATATCACCACTTGTCTTCATTAACTTGCAGCTATTCTGATTATGGTACACTCTGTTAACCTCTTTCGATATTATGGTGACATCATTTTCATTAAGAACTCTTAATGGTGTTACCTGCTGGTTTGGTCACACTCTACAGGCCATTGTGACATTGCAGTTGTGAAATTATGATTTTTTTGCAATTTATAATGCTAGCCATGATTTTCACTTTTTGCAGAAAAATACTGTACCACAACTGTTTATGCCCCACCAGCCATTAGCCACAGGAGGCAGTCTGTCTTCAGGCTGTCAGTGAGAGTGCATCCGTGATCATAGCAGTACTAAAAGTTTGTTAACATGATATCTTGTGCGAAGTGCAGCAAATTTACGACTTTGGTGCAGTGGGCACAAAGATAAACTAACTAGATTTGAAGGTGAAGAGGTGGAATCACATAATGGTACATCGTCGATTGCACGAGAAACACAGACTGCATGAACGGCATGCAGTTTGAGGCCAATACTTACACATATTTTTTCTGCCATAGCATTCTGTTATTCTGGTCTGTGGGAATTTATTGTTATTAAGTAAATAGGCCTTTACTTAGCCTATTACCAGTACTAATAGCAAGATTGGTTTATGACCCACACAGTACAGTATCAAAGTCACAGACTTCATCGTCATCATTATTTACATTGCTTATAAAATTTACATGAACAATGAGGTCATGGTTACAGCGAGACCAAATGCATCTTTCTGGCAGAGACATAGTGATCTGCAGTTCGCCGTCGAGGACCATCTTGTTTGTTTTAGTGTCATTCTTTAGAACTGATGGTTTGCAAAAATAAATAATTAAACAATGAAATTGTAGTGAAAATGGCACATAAAAGAATCAGGTATGGAAATAATGCAAAATAAATAGACAAAATACAACTGACTGCAATGCATATATGCTTACATCAGTGCAGTTCGGTTTAAAATTCCTCTTTTTTGTATCCAAAATCAGTCAATTTAGTGATTCACCAATAAAAAACCTGCAGTTTTTAGTAGTTTGAGCTTGATACTTAAACGTGTTTTTCTGCCATAGCATTCTGGTATTCTGCTCTGTGGGATTGTTATTGTTATTAAGTAAAATAACTTGTGTAGATTTAGTCAAGGATTGTAAGAAAGCAACTTCTCTACACTTTTATGTCGCAATAAAGTCAAGTCAAAACAAAGACAACAGAATAGCTACAATAACATGTACTCATCACGTTCAATTTCCCTCATTACAATAACTATATGCATAAAATTGAGCATACGACGACCGGTGCGATCTCCGTCATTCGCCAGAACAGCATCAAGTGCGGAAACTGTTCTGATTAAACCGCAAATAGTCTAGCCGCTGCTGTTCCATTTCCGCACAGGCGTCGAAAACGTACTGCTGGAACAGCCTGTCGCCGCACAGCACGACGTTCAGGCCAGGCCGTCGCGCGTCATCAGTCGCAAGCAGTAGCATGCCGTAGCGGTGACCGACTTCGCCTTGCCGTCCTCGAGATGTCCAAGTGAAAGTCGTCGATGCCGTACGGAAACAGCAGCACATAGTGTATCGGGTCTCGGCTTGGTCTGCAGTTATGCGTTTATAACAGACTGTGGCAGCAGACCTGACTGCAGCAGCTCGTCTGTGAGGACAAACGACCGGACGTATCTCCAGCATAGCAGCATACGCCGCAGGTCCTTCATGAGGTCGCCGTAGACCGTGCGGAAACGCTAACTGTCAACGTCCGCCTGCATGCCATGGTGGCGTCGACGAAAAAGTCTGCAGTCTGTCTGTCCGCATCGGCTTCATGTACGGTGCGCTAGCATCTGATGTCGCGGACGCGAGCGCAGGGTCAGGTGCCCGTCGCGCGGTTCGCCTTATCTCGGCTTATATTATTGCCAGCTGTTTAAGTCATATATCAGTGTATCGCATATCAGATGGCGGT
>Ga0049105_1000525_pt1 | contig 13628 bp, 9 predicted proteins | sample WorMetvaBAHAMAS1_FD_61260 | JGI IMG/M metagenome (GOLD analysis project Ga0049105, IMG submission 61260) | Worm MetaG Olavius vacuus BAHAMAS.1 | ecosystem: Host-associated > Annelida > Digestive system > Unclassified | place: Germany: Marburg | collected 2013-04-09
TGAGGTGTTCTACCATCTCAACAAAATGTTAATAGCTACCAAACACATTGCGGACAATAATTTTGTCTTTCAGTAAGACAGCGCACTGGCACATCTTGTATGCAACATAGTCCAAACCACTCAACTTCACTTTTTCTGACCTATGACCCCAACAGCCCAGATGTGATTGGTGAACCCCACTGATTATGAGATTTAAAGAGTCATACAATAGTGTGTGTACAAGTTGCGAGTCAACAAGTTTGAAGAAATCTAGCAGCGACAGCTTAAAACTGGCAAAGCATGTGATACAGCATTTGAGTGAAATGATGCTATTTCTGAACTACTGCATTATCTCAGGTAGTACAGAAGCACTAGTTAGGTGCGGTGGGAAACTATAGCATCTCCTGATTGCTTACGTTCTCAGTAACACGTGTGACAAATATTATGAAAATCCGACAATGCTTTCTCGAGTTACAGCTAAAAATGTCGCGGATGTTTTTTGAGACACAGTGTAGTCAACGCAAGGTCACCTTCCAAGCGTCCGTCACGTGCTCGCGACCAGCAAAGCGTGACAAACCGCTACATAACGTGTCAGAAGTAAGTCAGTAACGGTTAGGTTGACCGACCGACTTGGTGAACATTATCCCAGTGCGAAGCGCAACACGTGGCATGTTCAAGATCATTAGGTCAGATAGACTGGAAATAGAAATATAGCAGATTTTCGATGTGTGCAGTAAACAACACACCTCAAAACGTCGTCCGATCGCTAAATTATTACTCTCTTTTAGGAAATCAGGGTTGCTGAATCTAATGGCGATGTCAGAATTATGACCGGAAGCTCAGAAATAGCAGTTTCTGCGCATATAAAGTTAGCCATAACACTGATAAACGCTTACCGACTGTCGGTATATCCCTTGCCGAATTATTCAGTCTGTAAGCTGGTGCATTATGGGCCTCGTAATTCAAGCCCAGGACGACTGGCATGGCGCCATTAGCCTACCACCTTGTCTAGTTAGTTTTTTTTTCACACGCCACTTTCAATGATATGTTGCCACATGTTTGGAAGTGAGCAACTGAGCGTATAACTTGAAAACGCATGCCCACAATTTGGGAGTTTCCTCCCCGCGAAACCTGTAGCTCAAAAATTGCCTATTTTTCAATTGACCTACAAACTGCCGAGATTACATTACTCAGTTGTAGCCACCTCTGCAGTTTTCGCATGGCGTGCAGCGTCGCAGGACGGACGGTCATCATTATCGTAACTGCACGCGTTGCGTTATTAATCAAATCAAATCTATTCGCCATAAGTAAAGTGCACAATATAACAGTTGATAAAAATTACATTTCACTTGGCTGGACAGACAGGCGACAGCTTCGCACTTATGTCTGCCCATAAGATGTTTGTATTGTTACTGTGACAGTGACAGTGGCATGTAGGTCGTCCCGTACTGACAACATGCATGATACATGCTGTGTTCTGTGATGCAGTGGCGCTGCCTTTCAACTGCGACTTTGAGACTGACTCTATCTGCGAGATGCAACTGAGCACAGCGAGTAACTTGGACTGGACTCGACGCTTCGGCCGAGCTTCAGAGCAGAATACTGGACCATCTGGAGCACAGTCTGGCAGCTACTACATGCTCGTCGATTCCTCAGTGAACGCAGCTGCCGGCCACAGAGCAATGTTCGTATATGATATGCTAACGAACAGTCAGTCAATCGTGACAGTAATTCACTGTGTAATCTTCCACCACTTAACTTCCCCGCAGAACAAGACAAATTACGCCCAGAAATCGTTGCTAATATTGCCCGTGTGTGTGTGCTGTCGCTCGCACAGCCGTTAGGCCTATAGCCAGTCTGTGTAAGTGACTATTTCTCTAGACTTGTTTGTTTTTACTTATTGAGCGTGGCACTGTGTAGCGTGACTAGTCCGCCGATCGTGCACACTGGTCTAGCGTGTGTTCAGTTCTACTACTACATGTGGGGCGTCGATGTCGCAGTACTCACTGTTGCTACACGTAATCTCGGCGTCGACTACTCGTGGCTGACATTGTCAGGCCATCACGGTGCACGCTGGTGGTCTGCATCAGTCAGTGTCAGCCTCACCAACAACACTGACCGGGTATAAACACTCTCATTGCACTTTTGTACTGCATCTTATGGCACGCTAACTCTGTCTGTTTCCGTGTCAGCCCAACTCACGAGTCACGACTGAAAATTCGTAGAAAAATCCAAATTGTTCAGGGTCATGGGCGTAAGGGAGGGCGATCACCCCAACTTCCTTAATATTTTACTGAGTGTATCACTGCCTCTATCATGCAAGAGCACATGATTATTTTCTGCATAATGTTCTGCATAAAAGTGTGTATGCATAGGCCTACATATTACGAACAAGTAGCTCAGCTATCGCAGAGGAACCGTACTGCTGGGTGGGTTATGTGGGTCGTCCCCCACCAACCATTCATCTTCTCAGAAAACTAGGCTAAATGATCTTTCGTATGGTATAAAAATCTGGACAGATCTTTCTTCCGTTTTGTTACAATCCACTCGTTTGACAGACAGACGGACGGACAGACAAAATTCTCATCGCTAGACCGCGTCTGCATTCCATGCAGCGCGGTAAAAATTCGCTAGTGTTTCCAATGCAAATTCCCAATAGGTCGATGCGTTCATGGATTGGTTGCTACAGGCTCGCAGCCTTTCGGAGCCAGCAGGAAGATCAGGGATGTGCTTGTAACCTTTGTAAATATCCACTTACGTCAAATCGTACAGAGGAATAAAAACAGCAAATATAAATGTAATAAACGAAGTTTATAAAAGACGGTTATAGTCGGCGTTGTTGCACATCGAAAACAGCAAAAAATTCACCGTTTCATTCGATTTGTAATGTAATGTTTCATCACTGCGTGCTCAGTGGAATGCTACTGGCACTGCAGTGACGAAACAATACACTACAAATCGAATGAGAGGTTAGGTCACATATTTGCCCAGACCATCCACGTTGCGCTACTCCCACCAAAGTTGTGGTGTGCGGTGGGGTTCCGGACATAGTCAACTTAACCATGCCAAGTTTCATCAAAATCGGTTCAGGGAATTTGGCTCCCTGAGGGCTCGAAATCTACCTTTTCCTATTCTTAGCGCTATGGCTTTATAACGCGCAACCTGTGATGTTCATTTTCGATCGCGCTCGTTTCGAGAGAACGCAAAATTCGGTATACGAACCTAAGTTACAGCACGATGCCACGCCCTCTTGACCTGTAGAGCGTGCAGCATTTTTCGGTGAATGCACGTTTAAGGGCCTGCGACAGTGCAATAACCAATCTGTATAATGCACAGCGTGCATTATCCAACCTGCTTATAGCACGCACGCGCTTAATGCACGACAACTACCATGAACTATGCACCGGAAGTGAACCAAGGTGCCATACATTAAAAATACGACACCGTTAACACAATACTGAATACTGCAGCGAAAAACCTGCTCCGCGCTCCAACCTATTTCTATAACCCCCCTCCCCGCTCCGTTCTCGCTCCGCGACCTCTCGCTCCGAGCTCCGCTCCGCTCTATCGTTTTTTCGCTCCGCTCCACCCGATTTTCGGCTCGATACGCTCCGCGCTGCGCTCCGACAATAAAGTTCAGAATATCCAGAACTAACGATGGACAAACTAATCACGCGATTTATCGTTAACATGTGTAACGATAAAAATTTATTAAACAAATTTCGACCAATGCCTCAGAAGTGCATGCATTCAGGCTGTCGCGACTATTCCGCGCGTTCGATAGCTACGCGTGCGTCTGCATGTGTGCGTGTGTGTTGAAGGTTGAGTTTGTTGGCGTGCGCGGTGTATCTGAACTGAGTGACATTGCAATTGACAACCTTCAGATCACAGCAGACGCCTGTCCTGGAGGTACCACTCTGTCGTTTCACTGTCTATACTCTCAGTACAATTCGTAGACTGCTCCATTCAGCTTTATCTTAAATAGAGGCACCCTCTGTCAAATACGATAATTTCACCAATACTCACGATAACTCGGAAACGGTGCGAGATAGGACGTAAGTTTGTATTATTCACTAATACGAAGTTGCATGTGGGCTTTCGATTGGTACAAAATACCTTAAATGACCGTAACGGCGTAATGGCCAACACTATGCGTCAATTCACCCAATTCGGCTCACTCTATCTGTGAACTACTTGTTTTAAATATGTTCTAGTGTACGCTGTGCTACTTGGCGGCGTTGGCGCATGAGCAGAGCTTTTCTAAATGACGACCTTGGTTTTTGCAGTGCGTCCGCATTGCTGGAAGTGCAAACCGCTGTAATAGCCACGGCAGATCTGCCTGTGCCTATCTGTCTGTCCGGCTGCGAGGTAGTAATATCAGTCTGTCTGCCCGTCATGTTCCGGTGCTTTGTCCAGACGAATGAAAATACAATAGTGCGGTCTTTAGCAGCAGGTAGGACAAGCATACTAGTTTCTTGGCATGCAGGTAAAGTTTATCTGGATATTCGTAGGGGATTACCCTAGCGAGGGCGTTAAAGTGAAGCGACCCCCTGTCGCTAGCGAAAATTTGACCAATAATCAGCCATAACTTCGAAACGGTGCAATATAGAAGGTAAGTTTGTATTAATCACTAACAGTAAGTCGCATATGAGCTTTCGCTTGATACCAAAATCGGTGACCTTGAATGACCTTTAACGGGGTAATGGCCCTTATTTTGCGTTATTTCACCGAATTCGGTCGTTTCGTCGTCACTTGACAGATGACGCTGCTGTGTTACTTGGTCCATGAGACGACAATTTTTGAGTTGGCTGCACCCCCTCTTACAAAGATTTTTTTGCAGATTCTTATGGTTCAGCATCTCTGTATTTTATTTCAACTTGTTTACAGCTTCAAAAGTTGTCCGTTTGGCTTGGAAACAGCATGTCTTGATAATACCATACGGTGCGGCATTCGAAATGCAAAAATTTCTGCCATAATTTCTGTCATTTGACTAATTTCACTGTAAATGTTGAAATACCAAAGATATGAGTGTATTCCTGAAATAAACGCACCGTTACATGCTAGCAATAGCAATCTCAACGTGTGATCTGTTCCTGTTTATTGCTAATCTCGTGTTTTTATGGCTATTGTGTTTCATGTTTTAGTCTGCTCGCTATGTGTTCATATGTTTTTTTGAATGTGCGGTTGTCGCATCTTAATAGAGATTACTTACTTACTTACTTACTTATTTACTTATATGTAAAACAATGAATTTCAATGTATGTGTTCGTAATGTGCTACTGTATAGTGGATTATATTATTATTAATATTATAAATACTAGTAACAATTCCTTAATCCAAAGTCACCATTTTCTTGGCGAGGTACTCGGCCTCCGCCATTTCATCTGGTGTGTGGCTTACGTGCCTGTTTGTGTCACATTATCGCCCCATAGACTTGTTAAATAAGGAATTTATTACTCATGAATGTATTTATGTGAATATTCTATAAGCTCCTACTGCATTTCACACTGTGTACAAAATCTTTAGCGACACTATCATAATGTTCCTTAAATTTGTCCTATACTGGCTTAATATTAGGTTATACATGTACGTACATTTAACTCAACGAAGTATGTAAACATATGTTTAAACACTTTATATAGTATTCAATGTCATTTATATAACATTTTAGCACAAATGATTCATTTATGCGTTCGGCTGTCTTCACACTGTAACTTTATCCATTTAAAAGTCACCCTAAGGCACTATCAAAACATGCTGTTTTCAAGCAAAACGGACATGTAGAAGTTGGAAACAAACTGAAATGGATAATAGACACGTTAAACCCTAAGAATCAGCAAAATATGTTTGTAATAAAGAAACATAATTTGTTTTATATATTATCCGTGTGATGTTTTCAAGCAAAACGGACATGTAGAAGTTATGTGTAGCGAATCTTGACACTATATGCCACGTAAGTGGATCAGTTGATTTCACGTTATATTACCTTATACAAGAGTCACCATATGCTAATTTTTGATAAATTAAACATTAATCTTTGTAAAAAATACTCTGCTTGAAAAATACACACGGTTTTATGGTGCTTTTGCACCAAATTCTGAAGTACATTTTGGACAGGAATTTTAGCACGTCAAATTCCGCTCCGTAAGGCACCATCAAAACATGCTGTTTCCAAGCCAAACGGACACTTTCTGAAGCTGGAAACAAGTTGACATAAAAATAGAGATGCTGAACCATAAGAATCTGCAAAAAAATCTTTGTAGGAAGGGGTGCAGCGGCTGCAGCCAACTCGAAATTTAGACCCCTTTTTAATTTTTTTAAAAATCAGCTCATGGACCAACTTGAAATTTGACATCAAACGTTACACATACTATTACTATTATTATTATCAGTTAATCTGTAAGTAATTTACTTATTGCAGTTGTACTTTTTTGTTGTTATGTTTTCGCATAATTGTTATATTGTACACAAGTTAGTGGATAGGCTACCAGAAAGGACACCAGGATTTGGTTGTACCACGGACGCGCTGTACACTGACTGGCAGGTTAGCGGAGCTTCTTGTTACAATCGGATGCGACAGTCGTGAGCTAAGTGCTCATTACCCTGTAATGCGCGCTGTGTAAATTTCAGGTCATCGTTTATTGCATCTTATGTAATACCCGTTGTACATGTTAGATTACTATATTTTTACCATTGTCTATTATAATTCTTGTTGGAACGCGTTGCGACTGCTTGTAGAATCTTTAAACGGACATGATTAATTTTTGCTGCTATTTGATAGTCAAAGCATTAATTCGTTTAATTGGATGCATTAGTTTTGTCATATGTTGTATAATTTGTCGTCTTTTTCTGGTTGTTGCTGTAGACACCACGCTGCAGTCGCTAGGTGAGCCCATCTTTTCACAATGTGTTTAGTATGTGCATTGTGGAAATGCTCTTTCTTTTTATTTACAATATTAACGAAGTTAGTATTACGTATCGTAAGTTTAGCACAGTGACATGTTAACATAGTGTATGTCTATTCAATAAAACTCGTACACTTTCTCGTCTGATGCCGAAGCTTGGACATTGAATAAGGAGCTCAGAATAATGCAGTAAGAGCCTGGACATGCAGCATGTCACAAATGAGTAAAAGATCTTGAACCAGTTTACCAAAGCAAGGGCTTCTCGCACGAGTGCATTATGAAAAGTCAAAAACTGAAATACTTCGGTCGTATAACCTCTGTGCTTTGTTCATCGTCTTCTATTTAAGGAGGTTGCGTGTCTTCTTTCTCTACTTCTTCCTGTTTTCTGCCAGTCTGTTAACTTCATGGTACTTTCTTGTCTATTGCAGGCTTATAGCAGATTATCAATGCGTTGTCGTTCTAGGCCTTCTTATTGTTTCCCTCAAATTTTTCCTTCCAACAACAGCAAAGCATTTCAACCACTTGCACCTCTCAAAACGCATCCCGCCTATGCCAGTTTATGTGTCACAACGTTGTTTGTGAGATTCAGATTCTCCTGTTTCATTTTCCTTAAAACGTGTTCATTTGCTACTTGTCTTTCAGCATTCGTCTATGGCACCACTGTTCAAATGCGTCAGTTCGTTTACTTAATGTTTAGCCGAGTATCCTGCTTTCGCATGCGTATTTCAATGCTAACAACACTAACAGTCCAACACACAACAATCCAGCTTTAGATTTCCTCTTAACGTTGCATTCCGTATGCCTAAACAGGATGTCATGTACTGAGGTAGTCTGGTCAAGTTTTGTGACGATAACTTTATCGGTCGTCCTGAAATACGCTGAAACGCTCTTAGGCCTACTTTGTGTTGCTAGAAAGCTTCTTTGACCAGTGCAATTCTTGTTATTTTTTTCCGCGCTGCATGGAATACCAGCGCGGACTGGTGATGAGAAAGGTGTCTATCCGTCCGTCTGTCTGTCAAACGCCTGAATTGTGACAACGCAATAAAAATCTGTCCAGATTTAGCCTAGTTTTCTGAGAAAAAAAGGTTGGTGAGAGGCGACCCCTTCTATCTGAAATTTTTGGTCAAACCGACCGCATTGGAGCGAAATCGATATTCGTTCGTAGCGCTTAAGCCGTAACACCTAGCGAAAAAAGTTCAATTAACACTAATAGGAAGTCCACCACGCGCTTTCCAGTGAGCCTAAGATGATCATCGTACGTTGCCCCTATGCCCCCGTTGCTCAAAAACGCAGAACGGCCGTTGTAAAATCGCATTTCGCTTGAAGAAAGTCTGCTACAAAGTTTCTTTATGTGAAAATTGTCAGCAACAAAGTTGTAAAGCATTCATTGGCTTAACTATCGGTACAAAAATAATTGCTGGGGACGTCCTCTTCTACAACACGAAAATTTGGCGGATACTGACCCACCCGCCAATTTCCTATCTATTTTCGCCCGTAGCGCCTCAGCCGTAACACCTAGCGAAAAACGTTCAACTAACACTAATGGAAAGTTCACTACGCGCCTTCCAATGAACCTAGCATGAACATCGTACGTTGCCCCTAAGCCCCTCAAAGGGTGGATGAAAAATGAAAAGTGTCAAAAATATGAACAACAAGAAATATGTTCTATGAAACGTGTATCTGCCCAATACGTTGCATTCCGTATGCCTAAACAGGATGTCATGTACTGAGGTAGTCTGGTCAAGTTTTGTGACGATAACTTTATCGGTCGTCCTGAAATACGCTGAAACGCTCTTCATTGGCTTAAGCTGGAGGTTCTCCCCAAAAAGTGCTTTTGGGGGTACATGTGGGACAGAAATATTTTAGATCTCCACCAAAAACAATAGGTAACCACATTTTCTGGGAATCTACCTTGGTGGCAAGTTTGGTGAACATCGGTTGAAGATTGCGATCTGTAGAGCGTTCAACTCGTTTTGTGTGACAGACTCACTGACTCACTCACTGACAGACGCACAAACTGTTTTATAATCTGTCCAATGCTGCTGACGCATTGGGCAGATAATAAGCTGCGATAACTCCGAAACGGTACGAGAGAGGATGTCAGTTAGTATTAATCACTATTAGGAAGTCGCATACGGGCTTTCGATTGATACCGATCTCGATGACCTTGAACGGCGTAATAGCCCTTATTTTGCGTTATTTTTCACGAATTCGATAACTTTGCTTGCCAATTACGTCACAGTGGTTGAAGATAGACCTATAATGTAGGTAAAATATTGTCTCCCAGTTCCAGTCTTCCACCGTTGGAATTAACGCACCCTGCAGCGCGGTCTCAATTCTATAGCTGAGCTATTTGTTTACTTCATCTGTTGCTATTATGGTGCCATTTGTATATTGTTACTTGTTCAAGTTCTGTTTTATTCACATTGGCGTGCATTTTTCATCCTCTGTTTTACTAACAACCATGACCTTCGTTTTCGTTACATCTCCAACTTAAATTCCCAGCACTTGTCTTGTAATTTGTCCATTTTTACTACGTCGCATGGAATGCAGACGCGGTCTAGCGATGAGATTCTGTCTCTCCGTCTGTCTGTCTGTCCGTCCGTCTGTCAAACGCGTGCATTGTGACAAAACGGAAGAAAGGTCTGTCCAGATTTTTATAACTTACGAAAGATCATTTAGCCTAGTTTTCTGAGAACAAAAATGGTTGGTGGGAGCGACTCCTTCTGCCTGAAATGTTGGGTCAATTTCGCTTGAAAATTTCGCATTTCGCTTCCGTTGGAGCGAAATCGCCGATTTTGAACTGATATTCGCTCGTAGCGCCTCATCCGTAACATCTAGCGAAAAAAGTATAATTAACACTAATAGCAAATCCACTACTCACTTTCGAATGAGCCTAAGATGATCATCGTACGTTGTCCGTAAGCCCCCAAAGTGGGGCTAAAAAACGCAAAACGGCCGATTTCCGTCTAAAATCGCACTTCGCTTGAAGAAAATCTGCTACAAAGTTCCTTTATGTGAAAACTGTCAGCGGCAAAATTGTAAGGCATTCATTGGCCTAACTATCTGTGCCAAAATGATTGGTGGGGGGCGACCCCATCTACCTGTAATTTTGGATCAAACCGACCGCGTTGGAGCGAAATGGCCGATTTTCGATCTCTTTTCGCTCGTAGCGGCTCAGCCATAACACCTAGCGAAAAAAGTGCAATTAACACTAATAGGAAGTCCACTATGCGCTTTCCATTGAGCCTAAGATGAACATTGTACGTTGTCCCTAAGCCCTCTCTTCCCCTAAGGGGGGCTCAAAAAAGCAAAACGGCCGTTTCCTTCTAAAATGGCATTTTTCTTGAAGAAAGTTTGCTACAAAGTTTCTTTGTGTGAAAACTGTCAGCGACAAAATTGTAAGGCATTCATTGGCCTAACTATCCGTGCGAAAATGATTGGTGGGGACGTCCCCTTAAACGTAAATTTTGCATTAAGTAAACTACTACTCGGCGCCGCTGCCGTGCTGTCACGAATTGTGACGAATGCTCTATTTGCATCGCAATTATTACAATGGAATATCAAATTACTAATATAATAATGTTCATTAAGTGAATTAACTGATGTGTTTAGATGCATTACATGATCGCGGATTAAGACGCATAAATATTGGCATTGCACGTTATGCGTTTAGAGCACTTGGCGAAAGCTTTCGGTGGGCGGCAGTGTTGCCAGTTGCCACTGGTCTGTTAAAAATCAGCCCATATTACTTAACAAAACAAACAGGTAAAGAAACAAGTTCAAACCTCCAAATACCTCCAAAATTTACGCCTAAATGCTGCATAATTTTGCATTAAGTACAAACATAGTGACGTAATACAGTCAAATGATCATTTGTCGACGTCGACGCCGTAGGATAGAGCGATGTTAGATGCACGCATTTTGCACTTATATTTTTGACAAAGCGGTTGCCTGCGATAGCTGGCCTACTTGTACTATTTATTTTAGCATGGGCCTTACAACAGTGTAGCGCTAGTGATACCGCCCAACCTATGATGCAAACGACTTGGATACTGTGGGCAGGATACTCCTACAATTGCTGCACTGTTCGATGATTCCGATGACACCTTTCTGCTCGTATAATAACCAACTCAAATTGTGTTCTGTTCTCCAACTTACAAACAAGAACCTACAATTGCAGCTTTATTTTGTAAGTTCCAGGACTTACAGGAAATTCCTTATTAATTAAGACTGGTGACATCGATGACCATTTGCTTCACAGAGACTCTTATTGGTTTATGTTGTGGCCTACATACTATTTACTGTAAAGAAATATAGACAATAAAAATATGGAATCATTATTTTCTGTGGGACTCTAACTCCGGGGTTAGAAAACTTGTGAAGACACGAAATAACCTACTCGCCACTCAAGTGAGCAAACAATATACATCGCATGATGTCATGCGATGTATGTCAACGATCAATTCGTGCTAGCATAAGGCATTCAAGTATAATCAAGTTTAACCAATACTCTGTCCACCAAGAAAATGCTGCTACGCGCCTTTTATGTACTATGTCTGACTTAATTTACTTATTAGCGTATAACTTACTGTAGGTGTTTTGCAGTGGACGTGCCGTTCATCTGTACATTTGAGACGGATTACTGCGGAATGACCGAACTCACAGGAAACTTTAGCTGGACTCGGCATTCCGGTACAACGGTGACACTCGACACTGGTCCCAGCGCTGCATTCGAGGGACTTTATTACGTCTACTTGGAAGCCAGCTTTCCACGCGTGCCGGGAGACAAAGCATTGTAAGAAGGACTTATATGTAGGGCTACAATGCTCCAAACTGCACATCATTCACATAACTATGTTTTTACGCTTTCCCGTTTTATCAGACCGCCTGATGATAGTCGAAGGGCTTATATTTTACCGCTGTCTTCTTTCTTTCTTTAATTTTACCGGACTATTAATCTCCCAGATCACGGTGCGTCGCCCACTCGTTAAAATATATCAGAGGTTGGGTCCCAGGTCGAGAACAAGCCCTCTCATCATTTTACAGATGGTTAGTGTGAAATTTGCCGTGCGATTTTCCCACTCCAGTCACTTTTAAGTCGCTCTCGTTTTGAAACGGAGCACCACGTCTGAAATCTAAAACAAATTTGTTAAGCGTCGATGATCTAGCATTATATTGTGTCCTCCCCAGATTCGGTACAGTCAGGCCACGCAAATCTGAGATCCATCTGGAAGGTTGGGCCCCTCAACATGGGCCGAGCCAAATCGATGGATCACTATAACGCAGCCGTGCATTGCCCGATAATGCTGAAATTTGGTGAGTTGGTGCATTATAGATAGGGACCTATAATGCACCAACTCACCAATTCAACTCAGCAGATCTTCTAGGTGGACATAAGTTGCGTAACACACTTTGTTGCACTCAGATTTGCTTAATGTAACATTAGCTACTAATTTCTATATGACAAGATAAGATATGCGAACGTGCACTGAAAAGCGAAGCAACGCTAGCTTGGACTAACGCACATGAATAGAAAAGCTAAAATGAGAAAACAAAAAAGCGGATAAGCTGCATGTACAGAAATGGTAATAAAGTCCGGGAAATCACTACGGTGGAAAGGATTTGCCGAACAGCCAAGTCTTACGCCCAGAATATGAGAGAAGACGAGAATGGTCAAAATGAAGATGATAAACTGTCATATATGATAAGAGGTAAAAGTGAAGGAGACTGTCTCTTAAGATGCTTACAAAGTTCATTGGGAAGTCGATTCCATGGACAAGGCATGGAGTCCTATGCTATTATATAGGAGTCCATGGACAACTGGACAAGGTGATGCATGCCACACAGAGCGATTAGTGATTCTGGTAAGACGAGCAGCCGAGCAGTGGGTGGCCGAGCAAGAGTGACGCCAGATAAAGAGCTAGTGTTGCGACAGGTTGAACAGGAATCAAGTTAAGCAGTACTAGAGTTGGTGAGTTGTGATGACCTTGTATATGAGAGAAAGGAGATTATACTTAATGCGTTCATTAACTCCTATGTCATAGAAATCAACATAGTGGTGCAACGAAGGTTCGAACCTTCGAAGGTCTGAAGGTTTTACCAACCTTCGAAAGTTTTTTGCTAAAACCGTCCGACATTCGCGATAATTTTTATGTACTATGTCATCTGATCCATCTACTAGATCCATCTGGAAGGTTGGGCCCCTCAACATATGGGCCGAGACAAATCGATCACTATAACGCTATGCGAACGATATGCGAACGTGTAAATGAGTACCAGCCGAAGCTGGTACTCATTAACCGACCCCGGAGGGATGGAAGGCTGAAAAGAAACCGTCTCCAGTACGCAAGACATCAAGAGGTGTCTAACCTCACTTTTGTTTCGAAATTGGTCAAGAGAGTAGTGGTAAAGTAGCTAGTTGCATACTTAGATGCTAATGATCTCATGCCACGCTTGCAATCGGCATACAGGCGCCACCAATCGACTGAGACTGCCTTACTGGAGATCTTGTTGGATGTACTGACCGCAGCTGGTGATCCTCCTGACACTATTGGACTTTAGCGTTTACAGTGGACGCGTCAACCGACAGCGAGTGCGACTTAGAGGTGTGCACGGGGACTGGATTTTAGTCCCGTCCCCACCCGTTCCCGAAAACTTCACATCCATCCCCACCCATCCCCGCCAAAAGTAAGATCCATCCCCACCCGTCCCCGCAGAATTTTTGTCACTAAACCGAAGGCG
>Ga0049105_1000526_pt1 | contig 13617 bp, 7 predicted proteins | sample WorMetvaBAHAMAS1_FD_61260 | JGI IMG/M metagenome (GOLD analysis project Ga0049105, IMG submission 61260) | Worm MetaG Olavius vacuus BAHAMAS.1 | ecosystem: Host-associated > Annelida > Digestive system > Unclassified | place: Germany: Marburg | collected 2013-04-09
CAGTAACATTTCTGCCAAATATTATAAAAATCCGTCAATGCTTTCTCGAGTTATAGCTAAAAACGTCGGGGATGTTTTTTTTTGAGACACAGTGTAGAACGTGCGATTAACGTGGCATAAATCGTGGATATCTGGTCACGTCTGGTTCCGGTCGGATTTTGAATATAAATTTCGGTTTTACTCCATTGTAAGTTATGTGTTTGAACAAACCTTGATGATGATGATGATGATGTGTTACATTTTCTGTTTTTTTTTCCAGTATTTTGTATTCGATCCATTTTTTTGTTGTGTAGTTGCAAGAGGAAATCGTACGAGGTGGAGAAGTTGCCCAACACGAGCATCGTGATAGTGTTTCACAATGAGGCATGGACCACACTGCTGCGCACCATCTGGAGTATTATCAACCGATCTCCGCGACGGCTTGTACATGAGATCATACTGGTTGATGATGCCAGTGAGAGAGGTAATATTCATACGGAACGTCTTTGTGCTAAGTTTATTGGACGAAATAATGCTTATACCATTATGTTACGTTGATGTTGGCATAAATTTATCTATAGAGCTACTAACTGTTAGTGTTGACACTGTTGGTTTGGTCATATGACCTGTAAAAGTCGTCCCCGATATGACCTATAATGTGTTTGGTGGGACGTTAAACCTTGCTCAATCAATCTAACTGTTAGTCAGTATATGAGTTAGTCTGTAGGATTTCTGTGTATGAAAACTGCTATTTGCCGATGAGTGCGCATTACTTGCTCTCACTGAGAACGAGGCGCAGGCATTATTTAATCGGTTCTCAAACGCAGCTTGTCGTTTTGGTTTTACGGTCAGCCTAAAGAAGACTGAAGTACTGCTGCAACTTACCAGTTGTCAGAACTGTACCACGCCACAACAAGTCCCACTCGTGATGATGAGACCCGTCATGTTGATTGCTCAGTCCATGAGGACTTTTGTGTTCTGTAGTGACTTCTGTCTGTCTGTCTGCATTTTTTTTTACTTTGTTTATTTGCTGGCTGCTTGGCAAGTAAACACTAAACATATGTGTATATATTAAGTGATGTACCAGAATCTGGTTGGCCAGATTGACTGGCCGTTTTTTACTATCCAGTTCCAATTCCGGATCCAGCCAAAACGTTGAACGCACCAAATATCGCAACTGGATATTTTACTTACTTACGTAAACTACGGTAATTCGGCCGCATGCAACTTGTGCGAGGCGAAAATCTGGTTAGTTCCAAAAATCATTTGTAAGCACTAACTAACGTTCAAACAAGCATATATTATGCATTACAGTGTGCAACAAAAATGCAAATCAAATTACTGACATTAGCACACAACTTCATGCACATCGTCAGCATGCAGACCAATGGAGCAGCCGTCACACTATCCAGTTCTGCTGCCGGCCAGAAACGTTGGCGGATATCTGTCCACATCTGATTCCGACCGGATTTAAAGAATTTGAATCCGGATGTTACATCCCTAACATATATAACGAAACAGCCAGTGTTTCGACGTAAACTGAAGACTCGCCTGTTTCAGCACTCGTACCCAGACATTGTTACTGCGCCATAGTGGTTCCTTGAAGTTTTTTTTACTATAGGCCACTATAAAAAATTGCTATGTAATGTAATGTAATGTAATATATAGATATATTAGATTTCTCATTTAATCTACATGCCTCAATGAAGCAAAGGCGTCAGACCGTTGTCTTCATCTAACTGTGTCTTGTGTTGGCCTGACTCAGTGTAGTCTTGGCACTAACTGTTCTACTAATTGACTGATTCATCGCTGACTTGTCTGTCTGCAACTTATCCTGGAGATTGAACTTCTTTGCTGTTCAATATGCATGCAGCAGTCTCTCACCGAGTCTGCTTATGAACGTAACTGCTTGCTGATTCCGCTGTTCATTACTTGTAGATTTTCTTGGCAAGCAGCTGGATGAATACGTAGCAACGTTACCGATTCACACATACGTTGTTCGCATGGGTAAACGCGGTGGACTCATACGTGCTCGTCTACGAGGTTTGCTGCTCCATTTGTTTGTCACTGTCGCATGTACAATACTGTTGTCTGCATCGTACCCGTGTCAGGTGCACATGTCTTATCTGTGTTAAATCACGTCACCGTTTCTGTTCGGTAAAGGTAAAGGTAAATGTGGATTTGTATAGCGCCTCGTCGCGATCACACCTCTAAGGCGCTTAGGTATGGCACGCGTTCTCAAGGGATCTCACAGTTTTAACTGCACACCCTGCGTTTATCCGCTAACGGAATGAACCACACCTGCCTTTCCCTTCCCAGCCGAAGCTGGTACGCATTTACCGACCCCGGAGGGATGGAAGGCTGAGTTGGCTTTGGGTGGCTGGTTGGTTACATACCAAAATGAGTGTCCGGCACCGGGAATTGAACCCGGACACGGTCGCCCATCTCAGTACTAACCGGGCCCGATGTAGATTAACTTTGTTGTTCAGTGTCTACATCGTGTGGCATTACTTCTTGCCTGCAGAAGAAATCAGTTTACTCTGCAAGTTTTACGTGCATTGGCACCAGTTTAAAATAGTTACCAATGTAGTTTGCTGACATTGTATGCAGGTGCGAATTATGCAAAATTTTGGCGTGAAAATTGTGCATATTATACTCTGCATTATTATGGTAATAACGATGACAGTGACAACGACAAGATTTTGTAGAACATTTGACTGTTTTCTGCAGCAGACACATTACTGGATCGTACTTGTAATGTGAATGGGTGAGAAGCAGAGTTTAGCCTTCCACTCGAGACATTTATATCTCATTTTGGAAACTTCTTGTACCGTCCCTGCGCAAGTTGTTCATGCGCATGTACCTTTGTCAACAAGCAGTATAATTGGTACCAGTCAAAGGACTGTAGTGTTCTGTGGCTCGAGAAAGTAATTGTAGGTCTGGCCGTGCATCAAGACTTAGTGCTGTATCTCTCTTTGGGCTTAGAGAGAAAAAAGTAAAGGAGGGCCATGCTTAGTGTTGAGCTTAGGTCGGGGTGCTCATCTCCCTTATGTGGGCCTTGAGCCCGTAGGTGGATGAACCACAAAGTCTGTGACACATGGTCAGTGCATCGCCAGACCTACGGTCACCTTCCCAGCCTCAGAGCGTCACCGCCCTTTGACCCGTACCAAGTTATACTGCTTGGTGACAGAGGCACACAGGTGTAAGTAGCTTGCCTAAGGCACTGCACAACGGTGCTGAGGCAGGACTCGAACCTTGACTTGTAAATTGCAGGTCCAATGGCTTCCGATAGCACCACCACACCACCCGCTTAGATAGAGGGGGGCAAATATCCCACCTTAACCCCTTAGGACCGTGGAATGCTTTAGCATTATCCTAAAATAAAAGGCATTATTAAATCTTGTAATGTTTACTGTTGCAGGGGCGGAGCTGTCAAAAGGTCAAGTAATCACATACCTTGATGCACACTGTGAGTGTACCCAGGGCTGGCTTGAACCGCTTATGCATGAAATTTACGTCGACAGGTTGTTTAATGAGTGTTGTCTTATTAATAGTAATAATAATAATAATAATTTTATCTTGACATTGTTTATGGTACTGTAAGCATGACAAAGCTATTGCAAGAGTTAACGCATTTCATCTGATGAATGAGTGAATTGGGTTAGGCAAGGTTTAACATCCCACTCGACACATTTTAGGTCATTTCGGAGACGGTGAGGTGACTGCGGCATCAGCCAGGATTGTAGCCGCAGTCAGAGCCCACAGTGTGTGCGGTGCTGAGTAGTGTGTGCGCGACCACTATTGATAACAGTGGTGTGTATGTGTATTATTTGAAAAGCGTTGTGTCCGTATGTTTTAGATGCCCGGCTAAGACTGTGGGTTTCTCTGGAACACGCCTTTACTTGTGTATTGACAACCAACCAAGCTGAGTGACACTCGAGTGCAGCCCACCTCCTGGCTAGGTGGGAGCACGAGAGGACTACAGCCCGGTGGTCACATGCACAAGGAGGTGGTTTATCTGTTATCCCTACAGCCGGCATCCATTACAAGCTCAGGCACCTTTAAACCTGAGTGTAATGGCCTGTCACAGTTTAGAGAGGATACAGGCGGACTCTCTATGCCTGTCCGAGAATTTAATCTCATAGTATGCCCGCTAGTCCAGTCGAGTTGAAAAACTCCATTTCCAGACCTGGGTTTGAACCCAGGCTGGTGAGAGCCATCAGCCTGTCAGGCGAGCAGGCACTGTGGCCTATTCAGTGGCCTAGACCACTGAGCCACCGAGGACCGACTGATGAATGACTGACCGATGAGTGAGTGAGATGCTAAACTCAACGTCACAAGACGCGAGCACATTACACCTCCACGGGCTTCGTGTCCCAGATCGGATTACTTTTAAACTGACGATGCTGATTTTCCAGTTTATCAACGGGACTGCTCCCGGATACTTGTCATCCGACATGCGACGCATGGCTGATGTGCCCGGCCGAAAATGCTCAGCAGCATCATCCTTACCAGCCATCCATGCCACCCGACGTTCTATTGGCGACCGCACTTTTGTCATCGCGGTTACCTCTGTCTCGAACAAGCTTCCGCAAGACCTCAGATCCACCACATGACTACTTTTGTTAGACGCCGGCTGAAAACTCATCTGTTTGATAGCACTTATAACGTCTAACTATGTAAAGTGATTGAAGTTTCTTGAGATGTTTATTACTATAATATAATGTAATGTAATGTAGAACTGCAGCTGTCGACCTTCAGACCAAACCAGCCAACTTGGGCTGTGAGGGGGCACCACTGCGAGTCCGCCTGTTTGCTGCTATTGTCTACACTTACTGTTGCCATTTGTTACCATTGTTCAGCCCAAAAGCTGCTGCTTATTTTATTTTGCATTCATTCATTCATCAAAGAACTGATTTAGGTGGCGTAATGTCAAAATGACTGCACGGACACCTAACAGTGTCAAACGAAAAGATGGTTTGTCATGTGCAGTGGAAGCTGTTGGGATAGCTTCCTATAAAAAGTAGTGTCTTGAGCTGGCGCCTGAATGTGGACAAAGATGATGCCGAAATGAGACCAAACGGCGGGCTGTTCCAGGTCCTCACATCTGCCACATGGAAGGCGTGGTCGCCAGTGGCAAGACAGAGGGTAGAGGGCCAAATCGACATGAGTTGTGAAAGGTAAGGTAAGGTAAGGTGGATTTGTATAGCGCCTTGTCTTGAACACACCTCTCTAAAGCGCTCAGGTATGGCACGCTTTCTCAAGGGATCTCTCAGTTTTACCTGCACATCCCGCATTTATCCGGTAATGGAATGAACCATACCTGCCTTTTCCTTCCCAGCCGAAGCTAGTCCTCAGCAGGATGGAAGGCTGAGTTGGCCTGGGTGGATGGTTACATTCCGAAATAAATGTCCAGCACCAGGAATTCTACCCGGGCACGGTCACCCATCTCAGTACTAACCGGGCCCGACATAGGTTAACTTTGTTGATCGAGACCAACGTGAAAGTTTGTAGGCTGATAAACATGTGCATGTCAAGAGGTCATGGCGTTGTCTTGTATATTTGCAACAGGTCAACTGTGATTTGTCCAATCATCGATGTTATCAGCGACGATACATTTGAGTATATCACTGGTTCCGACATGACGTGGGGCGGCTTCAACTGGAAAATGAATTTCCGCTGGTACAGCGTTCCACAGAGGGAGAACGAACGGCGGAACGGTGACCGGTCACTGCCACTACGGTACTAAAAACTTAGGTGTTCGGTAATTGGATGAACACCTCATACATGTATTTTTTTATAATCTTGTTTGCGTATTTATAATTTTTATTACTCGTTCTGTTTTAGCTTTGTAATGCAGCATGTGCAAGTATTTACAGCCAGTTTTCAGTTTTTTTTTAAAGTTGTGTCTTAGATAGCACCATTGCTTATTTCTGATCTTAATCTTATCTAGTATAAAGAAAGTTACCTTGAGCTGTGGCCTTGGTCAATCAAATATGCCTTCAACCGATGTCTGAAGCATGTGTATTCGTCAGTCGAATGTAGTTGAGCTTGCAGCATGTTCTACAGGAGTTTGCTGGGTTATGTTGTCTGTTCAGGTCACCAACAATGGCCGGAGGCCTGTTCTCAATTGACAAGTCGTATTTCTACGAGATAGGATCGTATGATGAGGGTATGGACATCTGGGGTGGTGAGAACCTGGAAATGTCGTTCCGTGTAAGTTGTGTTTGTCTTCTATTCAGATTTTGTTGTTGTAATAAGAGTGGCTCTCCCGTCTTGGCCTCAAAGTACTACCTTGTCTTCGGTACAGACTTCCTCTGCTGTTGTTGAAGAGAGAGAGAGAGAGAGAGTATATTGACCAAATATACAAATTAAACAAATGCACAACAATCACTGCAATGGCAGGCTGCCCGTGGAGACAAACATCAATCAGTGCTGGCCGCCCATAACAATGAACATAATATATCCAATATAATTACAGAAAAAAAACAAAGAAAAGAAAAAAATGGAATAATAAAGAATTTAAAAAATAGACATAAATGCACACGACTTAATGTACATTCTAAGCAAAGCACAATCAGTTCTTAAACAAAGATAAATTTAATTTGAAGCAGTCACTGTGGATTCAAATGTCCTAAATCGTACAGTTTTGTAATTGCAAAGTAATTGTCTGAGAACTTCTGGCATTAAAAGTTTTAACTGTAAGTGTGTGGACCTAGCACGTGACTGATGATACAGATCTAAAGAGATAAATGATCCAAAGGCAAAAAATGGAGCAGATCATTATGTCCGCTGTTAGAGCATGGTCATTGTATCATTTGCTGGTCAGTTGATCAAAACTGGGTTTGATGACAGGCTTCTTCAAGCTGATCTGGCCTGGCATTGAAAGAGTCAATAATAGGCAGTGAAAATATGAAGTTGAAGAGGACTTAAATACCCAGCCCAGTAGAAGTGTGAGTACAGATAACATTTGTAATTCGCTGTACTGTCAGTTATTCTCAAAGACTGCAAGAGACTTCCAGATAGAGGCTTCAGCAATTTTCTGCAGACTTGGCTCTCGTCATTGTGGTACAGTGTAGTTGATGGTGCTGACAGAATGTAGTTCATGACAAGTTGAATCTGACGGACTTTCGTCACGTTGAATTGACTGTAGTAATGCAAGGTTGAGCATTCATATTTACAATTTTTCTACTCTATACTATGTAACACTTGTTTGCGGTATGTCAAACAATTAATAAAATACTACTACTACTACTACTACTACCAAGTGTGACTGTACAAGCATTTTCTGAATTAATCTGAGTAGAGTTTTGACAGCTGCATTAATAAATGGTACTTGGATAAATGATGATTTTCACTGTCCTTCGTGCAACCAAGGTGGCAGTTTGGCATGGTGGTAGTATGTTGATCTTGATCATCTTGGTACTGGGATGGGTGATCGTTTGCAGGTTTGAGTTGTGTGCGCGCACCATTTTTGTATTTAACCACCCACTCAGGCCAACTCAGCCTGGCCATTCCTCCAAAGGCTGGGGAGTAAACAGACATTCTGCATGCTGTACTAGCCCCATGTCCGTGGTCTGGTCAGTGTCTGGCTGAAGTCTACAAAAAATGGAGGTTAACAGGATCATTTTCGACCCCAAAGCACACCACCACCCGACAAGCTTTTACTGCGGCTGGTCCATTGGTGTGGAATTCCTTGCCGGACTACTTGCGTGATCTTGCTGTCGGCCGAGATACATTTAGCCAACATTTGAAAACGGTTATGTTTGCTTCGTACTAGCACATACAGTGCGTTCGAGCTTTCGTGCTTATGCACTGCATAAATTCACATTGACATTGAGATTTACAAAGCTTGTATCAATCAGTCAATCAATCAACTGAGTCAAGATGAAGGCACTGTAAATGAGACAAACATAGCAAGGTCACCGAACGGGAAAATAGATACATAAAATACACGTATTAGTATGCGACTACCTCCACATTCACCTTGGTGCATTTTCTGGTTGCAGGTGTGGATGTGTGGCGGTAAAGTGCTAATTTCGACATGTTCCCGCGTCGGTCACGTTTTCCGCAAAGTCTCCCCGTACTCGTGGCCCGGCGGGGTGGTCAACATTCTCAATCATAACACGATGCGTACAGCCGAAGTCTGGATGGACAAGCATAAAGAATTCTTCTACAAAGTTAATCCTTGTAAGTCGACTTTCTTGCTATGTTTTGTCAACCTCTAGTTAACAGGTGATATTAAATAGATAAATATATACACGTTTTGTCTCATTCATAACTGCAGAGGTGGCAGTGTCACAGGTTATGGAAGAAACCATCAGATGCCTGTGTGATGCTCTTTGATTTTTAACCTGTCAATTACTGATAAAAGTACAGTTTTGCACATTTTGAATGTGAAGGTTAGCACCACAGACCAAGGACTTGGCCATTATTGTGACAGTATTAATGCCTCGATAATGCTGAATTTGTGTTGTTTAGTAACAACAACAATGATGACGACAACGGCAATACTAAAGACATTGTTTATAATGCTGTCATTATGACAAAATCATTGTGAGAATTCACTTGAATGTTGGACAGCACCAAGCAGCTACCGACCCTCAGGTGGAATCAACTGACTGGGCCATGCATTTGCTATTGTCTACACCTAGCATTACCATTTAGTATTACCTATCCCGAAAGCCAGTTCTTGTATCATTGTCACAAATAGTGGAGAAGGCCGAGGGTACATAGGCACTGTAGTAAGAGTGTGCAGCCCTTCGTCCAATTAGCTACTTGCGTAAATTATGGCCAAAAAATTTTGATTATTCAAGTAAAAGCATCAAAATTTACTACCTGTTCAAAAAATTCACTCTACGCTCTTGCAACAATATGACGAAAACCATTGTGTTTACCTTGCAAGAATAGGACGTTACAGCGAAAAAAGCCAGCGGAAACGTGACCACGCATATGCAGCATAGAATTATTTAGATCTGCATAATTTACGCAAGTAGCTAGTGCCGTACATGTATATTGCAGTGGCTTTTGCGAGAAATGCAAACTGCCCGTGGTGATATTTAATCCCGGTATACGGCTCACAGAGTCAATCCATGACAGAGATGTAAGCTTAAACATAGTTGCAGAATTTCCTGATAATTAATTGATAGCAGCAGATAGTGAGATTGATTGTGTCGGTGTTTGAATGCAGCTGTGCGGCAGACACCACTCGGTGACATAACAGAACGCAAGAAGTTGCGTGCAAAGCTGAAATGTAAATCATTCCAGTGGTACCTCACTAATATCTACCCCGAGTCTCTGATGCCCAATGATTATTACTCCCTTGGAGAGGTATGTACTATTATTTGAGTGACAAGTGCATAAGAGATCTTAGTGTTAACATAACAGTACATTTTTAGTGTAATATAACAAGATATTTACGTATTTAACTTTGACTGCGCTGCATGGTTTTGACAGTTTTGAATATGAAAATGTATTGTAGCTTTTTAATTTTCTTTATCTTTTAATGCCATGATGGCTTAGCTATACAGCATTGTGGATGATTGCTGCAGTAAAATTTTATAGCGTCGTAAGTTCTGCAAGTAAATTCAAAATTCAGATTTGATGTGTGGTGACGAGGCCTAGCATAAAATAGCATAATTAAAATCGGAATTAAAAGCTGTTGTTTTAAACTGTTATTTAAAACTAGCTGTGCTGTGAAATGACTGTGGGCTTCCCTATAGAGGGTTTCATACAGCTAGCACTGCTACTACAGGGATTCGCCAACTTACTCTCGTGCATAATTTACAAAAAAAAGCTAGTGATGTATTTACCAGTTTATGCAAGTATAAAATAATAATTCAGCAAACTGTTTTGTAATTACCGTACCCGTCTGCATTCTGCCAACACTCAACAGCTAGCTATTCCACGGACAAACACAGGCTACGGAGATAGAAGCTTTGCTGTTTCCGGACCTTCTGTGTGGAACAGCTTGTCCACTGCGTTGCGAATGTCTGACTGTAGTCTCACGACTTTTAGGACACAGCTGAAGGCATTGTTGTTTATATGATACATTGTATATAGACACCAACATTTTCTAACTGCAGGATAGCGCATTTGCGGCCTTCTTGAGGGGATCTTGCGCGTTACAAATAGCCTTAGTAATAATAATAATAATAATACCGTTGTTGGACCATGTCTCTGGAACACCCTGCTCTTCCACTTACAGTTGTGACTGTGACTGGGGCACTTGTATTGTGCCCCCTACTAGAAGACCGAGGGCGCATCACAGAGTCAATCCGTATTCTAGTGCCTGTAGAAAGAATGAAACAGAAATGTTTTCAGATCACGACAAAACGAGTCCGTCGATCGCAGCAGTTTCAGCTTCGTCAGCAGCCTGTTCCATGCTCGCGGTGCAGCAACAGAAAAGGCTCTGTCGCCAATTCGTCGACGTGTTCGTGTCACGACGAGGTTGCCACACGATGAAGTGCAATTCTGTTGAAGTGCTGCTGGTTGCTGAAGACATATCTGTTTTGTTGAGCATTGCGGCACCTTGTGACTGTTATTTTTGGAGTGCATTATAGATGTACTTACTTACTTACTAACTTGTTGATATGGCTTCCTGCTGTGTGGTTTTTAGATCCGCAACAAGGAGACGCAGCAGTGTCTGGACAGCATGGGTCGCAAGGCTGGTGAGAAGATTGGATTGCTGTCATGCCACGGCATGGGAGGCAACCAGGCAAGTCCTATCGGTTTTAGTGACCAGATAGGGGTTATTTACTTATATAGGGGGACTGAAAGGGTTAAAAACAGCTTGAGAGAACACAGACTGTTGCAAAATATGACAGTAGTTGTACACTTTTTCAGCCCCGTCTCTCCGTTGAAGGTGTATGATGATGATGATTATTATTATTAAACGTGAAGATTAACGTGGTGTTAAGCGAAAATGCTTCAAGTACACGGTACACAATTAAGATAGAGCTAAAGCTAAGGAACTGAGTTCTGGAAAAGAAAAGTTCCGGAGATGTGGTCCAGCAGCAGCGAATGATCCATTATCCAGACTTGTGCGAGTTCTTGGAATGATCGAAGTTATCGGCAGCATCACAGTGTGGTTGATAGGGCCATGTCAGACTGTTGCTTCACTATGGAGCTGACAGTCCTTTAATGTTCAGTTGAAGGACGTGACCAATGTCGCTTGGCTTGTGCTAATTGGGATCTAAAGAGATTTGGTTAGCAGATCATTAGTTTCCCTGAAAGCAGGTAAAGGGGAAGGCGACGAGGATGCTGAACTGCTTATGCCATCTCTCCCATATTCACACTGAAATCCCTCATATTTGCATAGTGTCAACTAACAGTGACATTTGTGTGTCGTAGGTGTTTGCGTACACGTCGAAGAAAGAGCTGATGATTGATGAGTTTTGTATTGATACAAGCTACCGCACACCACTCATCTTACAGCGATGCCATGGCCAGGGTGCTAGCCAGCGGTGGCTCTATGACAAGAAGGTAACTGGCAATCGGTTCCGGTTATTTTGCAATGAAGGCATCGGAAACGGTGCATTAAGATGGAGCACAGCGATATTGTGAACAAATGATCAATATTTCATGCTTTTATGATCCATTGGAGTCTATGGGAAACTGTCACTGGTTGAGCACCTGCAGATTTATATTTTGTGTCCATGCCGGCGAGCACCGCTTTACTTTAATCTTGATGCCGATACAGTGTCCATCCTTCACAGCTGCATAAGAGGGATGTCAGTATATACATTTTCGGCCGTGACTTATGTGCGTATTTACTGAGCGAATTTTATTTTTAAAATTCTGTAGCATTTTAAAGAGTTTTAAGCATTAAAAAAACAGATGTTTGTAATAATTGGATCATAAACATTCACGAATTACATCTCGTCGCACCGTGTTTTTTGTAGACATCGGCTCTGCGCCACGTTCAGAGTAATCAGTGCCTTGACAAAGCCATGTTAACCGATCGGGACACACCGTCACTAGGTGAGTCTCTCTGCCTCGTGTTGTCCGTTGGCTGATATGCTGTAGTATGTATTTATTTGTTAGTTTTATTTGCTCCGTGTCCAGTTCCAGGTCGGAGATCGTGGATCGATGCAACAGTTTTCTTCAACTGTTTCTTGCTGTGGTTGTGCAGTGTGGCAACGTCATTACAGTCCCATCAGCAGTATCATTGATCCAATTGTCAGCCACAAATGCATAACGTGACGTTCTTATTGTCATGTTCCTGGGGAAAATGAATCGATGTTCCCCTGGTGTTGAGCAACACTCGACTATTTAAGCACATAAGTTTGTTTCATACTGCATAGTTGTTGTATCACTGTGAGCGCGGTGGGGTGGACCTGATGGGATTGAAGCCTAATCCTTAGGACCTGTTTTCCTTGAGTGCTTTGACACTGTTGGTTGAGTCATTTGACCTGTAAAAACCCGTCCCCGATATGACCTATAATGTGTTTGGTGGGACGTTAAACCTTGCTCTATCTATCTATCACATACGTTGGACCAAGTACGATCGCGTGTTTTAGGCCGTGATATAACAAACAGTTGTTTTTACAGGTTTATATCTTTGCCGTCTGTCATTTTGCTCAGTCATAGCACACTGCATTCGTATCCCTGTTGACTTTTTCACTATCAGCGGTGAATTAAGTATTCCATTTCATGTGGAAGGAGCCTTTTTTCCAAACTTGGTGGAGAATTGTGGGTGCTGTGGTGTGTTACGTGTCGGTTGTTGCGTAATCTTTGTATGTTTGATGTTGTTTTGTCACAGCGGTGTGCACCGGAAAGTCGTCACAGCAGTGGCAGCTACAGGACTTCGACATTGGCAGATACCGACCATCTTAGCGGCGTGGAAAGCAGCGATGGCATGCCTCTAGGTGTTGGTTTAGTTGCTGTACTCCGGTCACCGTTTGCCACTTTTGCCACCTGCCATATACACTGTGGTCGGTAGAAAATGTGGCCGTCAGTATTTGATAGCAACTCTGGCCAATCTCAACCGGTTTTTATAATATTTGAAGTGTTTTACTTGTGAATGAACATTGTGTAATAACGTAGTAAAATTGCCCACGGCACCTACAATGCTTTTGTGCACACTACCGGGCAAAAGTAGGAAAATAATGCATAAAAACTAAACTCTTGCAGTGGTCTATAAAAGGGACAGTTATATTTGACTGTGCCAATAATTTTTTTACTGTCGTAACCAGAAGTAAATATGAAGGCATACATTTACTTACTTACTGTATTAACAGCATTTTGCTAATGACATCATCAAAGTGCTGCCGCCATTGTTTGCTGACGACATTACAAGCACATTTTTACAAGTAGTGTGCACACTGCACACATGTTAACACGATGCCAGCAATTTCACGTTGAACGTGTGCAACATTTAGTCAAAAATTTGTAATTAAACGAAACAAAAATTATAAATATTGGTTAAGATTACCGTATATACTTGCGTATAAGTCGCAAAATTAACGACAAAATCATGCCTCAAAAGTTGGGGGGCGACTTATCGCCGGGTCTATACTAGCACGCCACCTAGATCTCTTACTCCGGCTGTCCTGCAATGTTATAATTGCTCACTGAAGACGACGGTCTCACTTAGTACAGCACGCCGGCCGCCATCTCCGGCTTTGCTGCTACAAG
>Ga0049105_1000527_pt1 | contig 13613 bp, 7 predicted proteins | sample WorMetvaBAHAMAS1_FD_61260 | JGI IMG/M metagenome (GOLD analysis project Ga0049105, IMG submission 61260) | Worm MetaG Olavius vacuus BAHAMAS.1 | ecosystem: Host-associated > Annelida > Digestive system > Unclassified | place: Germany: Marburg | collected 2013-04-09
TGAGGGGCCACTTCGAGGTGGGGAAAGAGAGGGGCAAAGTGAAGGAAGGAAATGGACGGAATGGACGAGCGAAAACACCCCCGTTCCAAACAAATTTCTGGCTATGGCCTTGTGAGCAGGTCTCGGTGGAAAGGTCATGGCATTGTCTATTTTTTATCTAACTGCAAATTTTCCGTGAAATTTGCACAGTTCTGTGGCTTCAGACAGGATAAGCGGCTCCATCTGCCTCTGAACCTGCCCGTAGGTCTCCTTTCATCATTTCCCACAGCTCTTGTCAATTCCTGTAACCCCATTACGTACGTTGCCCAAAGTTTGATCCAAAATTTCAGGTAGAAGGGGTGGCCCCCACCAATCATTTTTGCACGGATAGTTAGGCCAATGAATGCCTTACAACTTCGTCGCTAAAAACGCAAAACGGCCGTTTTCCATCTAAATTCACACTTTGGCACTACAAAGTTTCTTGCGAAAACTGTCAGTTTTCAGTAGGGGGCATGGCCACCATCCCCCATGTAGAGCCATCACTGATTTTAACACTATTTTTATAAGTCTTGGCGAGAAAGTATTTTCGTTGTTAGAAAGAAAATGTGCAGATGAGCTGGAATCTCAGACGAGAATCTTGGCTGGTGGTTTGTGTGTAGGACATACAGCCGTTGTCCGTGATCCACGTCGGAGGTGACGAGGTCAACGACGATGCATTTCGGTTGAGTGCAGCATGCAGGCGGACCTCGGATGCCGAGAATCTCAAACAAGAGTTCATAGGAAGCGTGATTCAATGGGCGGCTGGGCTCGGCGTCAGCGTACAGGTCTGGGATGATGCACTGGCTGGTCGGGATGAGAGACCACGAGATGCTGGACAACGTACTGACGGCAGACGCAGCATCTTTGTCAACGCGTGGAACATCAACCGCGCCAGCAACGCATTCACATACGCTGACGCAGACTACAAGGTATCTTTGCAGGCAATGGTGGGTACGATTGTAACGATTGTCGTTTGTGGGCTTCCGGTAGAAGGATCCAGATCTGGACGACTTTCAAAATTAGTAGGGAACTTAGGGAATTCCTTGTCCAAAGAGACATTTCTGATAAATTTTTTACGAAAATGCGATCAGTAGTTTTTTTTCTGAAGTTGCTAACAGACAGTCAGACAGACAAGTGCCGGGTAAAACATAACCTCTTTGGTGGAGGTAATCTTTTTAAACTGGGTATATTATTTGATAACTGCTGTGTGTATCTGATTTAGTGTGATTGTTTACATGGTGGCACCTTACATAGTTGGTATCACCCGCAAATGCGGCATAGTAATGCGTTTGGTCGTATCTCTCTGTGTCTGTGTGCCTGCCTGTTTGTAATAAAGTTTGGAAGCTAGAAAGTTCATTTTTGGTATGCATGAACATCTTCAGAATTGTCAGTTCATATATGAAGGTTATCGGGTCAAGGTCAAGGTCACAGGAGCAAAAAGCATGTCTGTGTGTCGTGTTCACGGGTAGTCTGCCGTCGATTGAAAGGCAGTCTGTTATTATTATTATTATTTTTCAGATTTTAATTTCCTTTAGGTGTGAAGTAACAGAGGGCTGAAAATAGAATTGTTGTTTTTGTTGTTATTGTTGTTGTAGTTAATGTTAGTTACCAATAATTTGTTAGGTTATTTTAATTAGGACATCATCTAAAACAATAGTACTCCTTATTTGCTTTGGAAAACCTTGATTATTGCGAATGACACCTACATTACCTGTCGGCACTGGCAATACAGGTGATACTGTCACATGCGACACACCTCTACCTCGATCACCCATACGAGCCGGACTTTGATGAGCGGGGTCTGTTCTGGGCGACGTCACACATAGACACACGCAAGGTGTTTAACTACCTGATACCGACGTCGCGCCAGTCACCGCTGCGTCGCAGTGTCTGCGATCAGTACTGGATGGATGACTGTGCGCTGCCGAAGAAGCTCGACAACTTCGTTGGTTAGCAGACCATTCTATCGTAATTCAGACACCACCTATCTAGCTGTGGGGTGATGTTGTAGTGAGTAGGACACCAGACTTGCAGTCAAGAGGTTTGACTCCCGGCTGTTATATTTCACGTAACGACTCTGGGCAAGTTGTTCACACACATGCATGCCTTTGTGCTGTTACTAAGCAGTGTAATTTGTACCAGTCAAAGGTTGGCGATGCTCTGCTGGTGAGAAGGTGGCAATTTGACTTCTCAAATTGTCACAGAGTTATGTTGCCATCTAACTGTTATCATTTAGCATTACTTGACAGCAGCGCCATACAATGTGGCTAGGCTGGCATACATGTAAACTGTTACATCATGTGTTGCAGAGAGTTCAGGCCTGTCTTTTATCTCAGGGAGACTCCCAAACCTACCATGCAGCCTGTTTTCCCAGTTATTTGAACTCGAAGAAAGAGACAGGAACTCTGTTCTCTTTATTGAGACAGCTTGCATGGTGCTTGGAGATTAGGTCTGTGGCAGTGTTTAAAGTGTAAATTTTGGGGCTTAGTAGTCTGAGGGTCCCTAGCGCTCAACTGGGCCCATGTCACTTGTTGACAGTGCCAGTTGATCAGAAAATTCTTTAATGCATACGACACAGAGAAAATACTGAGCTAGCTTCCTAATCAGCCTAAGAGACTGCAGAACAGCGTTCCAGCAAGAACGAGTAGGCCTAACACTGGGTCCCGGAGCAGTCTCAGACAATTTCTTGGGCTGTGCCGCATTCCTGCCTACTTTAACCCATAGGCGTAGTGCGGATTTTTGCTGCGCCGGTTACTCAATTTCTACCTCAAAACCTGATGACCTTTTTAGTTATCAATATACAGTATACAGGCGCCCTCCGTAAATTAACCACTTGCACCCTCCCCTACCTAATAAATAAAAATTTATTAAAAATTTGACTTCTCACTCTTGATTCTGGTCCCAGGGGAGAGTGCGCTTACAACTTACCTCTCTAAATTACCCCCCCCCCTCCAAATTTTTCAGTTCTCGCCCTGGGGGTGCACCTGCACCCACTGCACCCCCTGGCTATGGTGGACATGTGACGCTGGTGGAATGCGTTGTAGGGCTGGCGGCGAGTCTGTGGACAGAGATGGTGAGAACAAGTGAACAGCTCGACTATATGTTGTTTCCTCGTCTGTTGGCTGTGGCCGAGCGAGCATGGCACGAGGCTGACTGGCAGTCGGCAGACACCGTCAGTCAGATGAAGTCTCGACGCCGAGAGGACTGGGAGCAGTTTGCCAACACCATTGGCTACAGAGAGCTCAGGAACCTTGAACGCAGTGGCATCAAGTACCGGTTGCCTCCACCTGGAGTCAGGTAATTCATACGTCATCATCATCGTGGAAGTAGAGGGGCCAAGTTTGGTTAGGGGGCAGCTGCCACTCTGGCTCCATTGGAACATTAGTGCTTATAATGGTGCAGTAGTGTGAGTAAGCAGGAACACACTGTAACGCTGTTTTGTGGCCCTGTAGAAAGCAAATAAGGCGTTCTGGGGCCCAAAAATGTCAGTATCCGTATCAGAACAGTCGTTCTGCGGCCCTAATGATGCATTTACAAACTGCATACAATTATGTTTAAGCTGTTGTCACGTGCACAGCCGGTAGCTGTTCCTGCTATGCACCTCTGTCACTTTGGGAGACTCTAAGATTTGTTCAGTCTTGGCATTGTGTGTCAATAGACGTTCTGCAATACCCGGTATGTAAAGTAAAAGTAAAGTAAAGAAGACAAATTTATATAGAGCTTTATAATGCCCTATCGCTAAAGTGCTCAGATATTGCCTGTGTATAACAAAGGGTTCACACAGTTTTACCTGCCACCTACACAGGAAGCATACCTCGATAAATGCTCCCCAGCCGCAAGTTGTCACTGCCCTTTGGCTGGTAGGCCCTTGCACATACCCACGAAGGGATGGTCAGGCTGAGTTGATCTGGGTGGCTGGTTACATACTGAGATAAATGTCTGGCACCAGGAATTGAACCCGGACATGGTCACCCATTCCAGTACTAACCGGGCCGGCGGGCCCAACGTAGGTTAACTTCGTTGATCGACACAAATGCGCTACCACTATGCCAGACCATCATCATGTTCTCAAGGTCACTACCAACCCAGTCCACACATTCACATTTTACACCGGATTTAAGCAAAATGCAGAACTGAGTCCCATGATGGTTGAGGGCAGCTGGCGCCCTGTCCGTTGTAGGGATGCTAATGACTGACTGCGTGGCTTCGTATTACTGATGCGTTGTAGAACGAACGAGGGAGAACAGATCCAAGTGAACGTCGAGTTTCCTGGTCTCACTGTTGTATCAAGCAATAATGGTGGACGTACGTGGACTGAGCGTCCGGTCGGAGCTAGTCGCAGGAACACAACGTTGATGCTCGCCACACGGTTTGTTAGCAACTTTGTCTCAACGATATTCTACATCTGTGGCACATTTGTGTTCTAAAAAGTCAGATGAGGTTACCCGAATCGTGGTAACTTTTTTGAAAACTGAATAAATCATTTGTGACAGTTGAGCCTGTGCTGAGAGATTTCAATCTTGTCAGTGATCGCCATATTTTCCTGGCCTCTGATTAAATTTGTCAAAGTTTTGTCTATAGAACTGTGTGAAATTTACAAGTAGTGACTGTACTACATGTGTGTTGCATAGTTTTCAAGTTTTTGCTTGCTTAGGTTTGCATGGATTAAAACATGTTTCATATGTATTGTATATTTAATTACTTTTTTTTATCGAGGGATGCCAAATTGCTCTTGTGCACTGCATGCCAGTTAATGACGTACCAGATCTGGCTATGCTGCATTTTTATGTTATAACCAGTGAACATTTTGAACAACCACAGAAAGATACAGAAACAGATTGAAATAGACTATCTCCTTCTGGTCCTCGGCAGATTTGGCAAGTTAAGGCCACTTTGTCCAGTTTAAAGAGTTAACCAACTACTGAATGCTCAGAAGCACACTTTTGCACAAGTTGGCAGGGTGAAAACTGCAATGTGCTTCATCGTGTGGGGCTTGGGATAGCCCCCCCCCCTGCAGACTATGTCTGTATGTGTTCTGATTGCCAACAGTGAGTTTATGTTGTCAACTGCAGGTCATTTGACGGTCGACGGCGAAGTCGTGTTGTCGTCGTCTGACTGGATCGAGCCACTCAGCAGTTCACTGCGTAGTCATTTTGTTTCTCTTGTTGTCAGTTAAAGCCCCAAATTCCCACTTATTATCCCTATTCTCACATCTGGCTGAAAATCGACGAACATATCAAATATGTGCTTCTCTCTTTGCTTAGGAAGTTCTTACTGCATGTCAACAGGTTGCTCCATGTTCAACCTCCTCACAATACTTGTTCTCCTTGTCAGCGTCACTCAACCACATTCTTGTTTGTCTTGACAGATCATTAACTGCCATGCATCATCCTCATCCTGTCTTTGGAATCAATATCCAGATTCTTGTCGTCAGTCTCACAGTCACTCTTCGTCGGTCGTGTAATTTCACATGACAGTTTATCATCGTCACTTAAATCAGTGATAGGGAAAATCCTCTGTAATATGATTTGCAATCAAAATCCAAATCATCACACAAAGGTTTTGAAATCAAAATAAAAAATCATGCTTGAAAAAGTATTTGAAATCAAAATACAGTCACAAACAATTTCACAAATCCAAAATCCTTCATACTGTTGAGTCAGTAGCCTACCCTAAAAACCATTCACTTTTATCATCAACGGCATCTCAAACATTTTGTCTGTGAGTTTATTTCTGTGCGGAGTGTCTTGTTAACCCTGCTGAACTAAACAGACGTTCAGCAGGAGCTGAAGAAGGCAGTGTGGTCATTGTGGTGTTATAATTAACAAACAGTTTCTTCAGTGCAGGTGCAGCCATCAGCACACTGAGGACAGTCATAGTTTTGTCACTGGAAGTATGGGGAAAGACTTGCAGAAATATCAAACACCAGAAATACCAAAATTTGTGGATGAATAACAAAGTTAAGAGGCAATTAAAAATGCAGTTTGTTTTCTACCACATCTGCAGAAAATTAGAATTTTTTATTTCCCAAGCTAGTGTAGCAACATGCCTAAGGTGAGGTGGGCAGTGTCGTATGGGTTCTGTAGCAAATTTCATACGCTTTCGAGCAGTGCAAAAATTCTGAAAATCGGTTAAGATCTGACAAATTTACAAAGAGTTTAAAGGTGTGAACTTTTTTTGAGACACAGTGTAGTAACCAGCTGGTCTACCTCTTCCTGTGAGACTACACAAGATGAAGAACTAGCAGTTATCTATGCTTGAATCTTTATTTTCTTAGTAGCAGTTGTGCAACTTGCACTTCTTTTCAATATTTGTGCCGCAGTATTATCCTTGTGAGATTTATAGTCACTGAACAATGATAGATTTTCTCTCTACATTATTAAAAAAGGAATTTTCCTTCTTGAAATGATTTTGCATTTCTGAACAAAAGACCAACCACAAAATCCGTCTAGTAGTGATTTGCAATCAAAATCAACAAAATGCATAGGATTTGATATCAAAATCACAAATCACAAAAAAATATTTTAAATCATGATTTGAAATACTTTGATTTGAAATCCTGCCCATCACTCCATCACTCACTTTCACCATCCATTATTACTGTGTTCCACTCCAGGCTCAAAACCCACCTCTTGCACAAATCTTTACGACCAGACTTCTGATAATCCACCGAACTGCCTTCATGTATTCTGTGACCGTCGACTTTGTGTTCATTAGTTTTGTTTTCATTAATTTGTTTTTACGTTTATAATGTTGTGCAGTAGGCTAGGTTAAGTAAGCCACCCATCAATTTTTGAGCACACATATTACATATACATAACAGAGCCCAAACAGCGTGCTGCTGTCACTGAAACTGCTGATGGTCTCGAATCATGGAAGGTGAACCGTGAACTGCTATAACATTCCAATGCTCTATATCCAGTTATACCTCACAAACGCTTTTATTCAGAGATCATTTTCTCACAACTTGTAAGTGCAAAGTGCAAGATGTGCCATCCGGGTCTGAGAGCATGAACGTTAAAGCACATATACTACACAGCAAATGAAGTACGAGACGAATATGCACGAGAGGTTAAATACTGTGGGGCCAAAACAACTGTCACCGAAAGTGTTCAACATATCAGTACCATATTAAAACTCAGTCGGCAACGTATGCAGTACTCTGTTGTAAACTGTGACGTTTGTCTTTGACACATGTTCTGCTAGGTATATTGAATGTTCATGGAATTTTGTCATGATGGCTCCAAATTATTGGGAAGCAGTATGCGTAGAACTTACCATCAATTTTTCATGGTTTAAAATACACTGTGCTGTACATTGTTATTGATTTTTGGATGCTGTAGATTTTTTTTGGTGTACGTTTGTAAATAAAAGTTTGTTTTTTAGTTTTCTTGCTTGTTTGATAAACATACTTGTATAGCTAGCAGCGTGTGGATTGTAACTTTTCGTAGGCAATTTCTAAGGGTGACGCTTCTCCACTGTGAACTGAGTGTAGTTGTCAAACAGCTGTGTGTCAAAATCATTGGAGTACCTGGATGGTTTTTTGCTTTCCACAGTTGTGTTTTTGATACAGTATAAATTTCCAGCACAGACGATCAGTATCAGAACACGAAAAAGCAAGCTAACTCCTTTCCTGCTTCTGTATTACAGTAACACTGGTAATCTTTCGTTGTATTGCCTGCTCAGTGATCAGTCTTAAGCGAGGGAACCACACATCTTCTGTGGCTGCTTCATAGGCATGAAACAGTCTGCTTGTTAGTTCGAACTGCAGCCTCAGCCTCGCTTACCACTTTCATTGACAGACTCCACAATGACATCTCCAATGCATTTATTAGCCTACTGTTACTTGCACCCTGCAATGTTTTTATGATGGTGTCCGTCTAATCGGTACATTTTGAACAAGAGCACCTGGAAAGCGCAGACCCTCTGTCAAGGGAAATCTGCTCCAGATCTGGAACCAGATGACTTCCAAAACTTAACGGGGTCTTCCTTGTCCAAAGTTATATCTGTGATAAAATTTCCCCAAAGTTCCAAACAGTTTATCCAGAGATAAGAGGCAAATAGTGGAAAAGTGTCCCATATTGCAATGATGAAGAATCCTTAAACAATTCCTGGATCCAAATCCAGAAGTGGATGACTTCCAGAATTTAATCAGTTCTTCCTTGTCCACAGATTCATCTCTTTGTGAAGATCCATCTGATCAGTAGTTTTTACATGAAGTTGCTAACGGACAGACATCCAAATGCTCGGTAGAACATAACCCCTTGGTGAAGGTAACAAGAATAATAATAATCCATAATAACACTAATACAAGATAACTAAGCTGTACTGAAGACCACAGACTTGATGTACAGTGTGAGTCAAAAAAGTAGCCCCCCCCCTAAAACTTTTTGAATATTCTCGCTTGTGTAACTGAAAATTATCGTGACTATTGCCCAAACATATTCCTATGTTTACACCAATTTGGTCCATTTATCTGAATATTTTGTATGAATTATCCCTCAAATTTTCACAGTTCAATTTCGTTTATTGCGAAATTCATGAATTTCTCGTTAAAAAGCAAGTCAGATCAAATGATATTTAATGAAATATAACAGTTAATTACGACATTAAATATTCAAAATGTCCACCTATGGCCACACACACATCTGCATTCGCTTATGGTAGTCTTTCACAGAGTTGTCAATGGCTTTCTCCGGTAACGTAGACCAAATTAACTAAAGTGCATTTTAAAACTTGGGAACTGGTTTTGTTGCAGCTTTTGTTAAAACTCCAGCATTTCCCCCAAACCTCATAATCCAGTGGATTGAGGTTGGGTGAATTGGGGCCACTCATCAGTAGTGATTAAGTCAACGCAATCTAACTTGCTGAAACTCTAAACTTGAAACAGTAAAAACGATAAGTACTCCTAGGAAAATTAACACCATTTTGTTAAATATTACGTTAAATCGACCAAAACTGGTAAGCATCTGTGGATATATACTGGCAATAAATTGACAAAATTTCACGAAAATAAACTTAGCCTAAGTGAAAATATTGCAAAAAATTTTAGGGGGGGCTACTTTTTTTGACTTACACTGTAGGTAACACAATAACCTCGAAGTAGTAACTAACAAATGGTAACAAATTTGCACTGGACCACAAGATATTTATTTCAAATGCAACGAAACAAATTAGACCACTGAACAAAATTGTGATACTATTTACAATCTTCTGCAGTCTCTCATTCTATCATTACAGTGCAGCAAATATATTTACACTGAACAATTTAAACTGCAGTATCTGTATCTATATCAGCATGCATTTAGCAGCAATTACCAGTAATTTCACAGAAATTTTGTATGCCCTCAAAACAACCGCTCAACAACAGCCTTAAAACAAATTCGATATCTGCTGACCATGAGATGAATGTAGCATGCTGATGACGTGATTAATACAGCCAATATATTTGTTCCATTATGAAACAAATGAAAACTGACGTGTTAAATAAACCGGATTACCGGATACTGTGAAATACTAGATAAACTAATACACATATACTCAACTTGGTGCAACCTGCTTACAAAATGCATACAACCAGAAAGTGAAAAAAATACCTTTCAAATTTTCAGCATAACATGCTACCAAGTTCGAGGGCTCGGATGTGCCAACCTGTAAGTTAGCATTGCAACAACGGGGCAATCGATGATAAAGTGGGGTACTTTGTGGCAATGATAAATGTTGGTTGGGGCAGCAAACTCAAATGTGTATGTGTGAGAGCAGTTTTTAGCATTACTTCGCCCAAGTTGATTTACACAAATATCGATATGCTAAAAACTCTTCATAAAATGAAAAGTGGGGGTTCAACCCAGAGACAGCCAATATTCTGGGTGCATGGCTCTCTCTGCCCCTCTGTATGAGCAGTAATTATGGGCAGATGACTTTCTGATGCCATTATGCCACAAGTAACTATTAGGTGTCGGTCAAAATGAAATCTTCGTAAACTGAGCGAGTGTCCAGTGCCTTCACCACAAAGCCACAGCTCCATTCAGCAAGTACAGTTTCACTCTGCGAGAGCTGCTGAAATAAATGTAACGAAACAACAAACGTATTGTCAATAAGTAAATAGCACGTTTCTTGAACGTTTTGCAAAGAATGCCTGGTTGTTCAACCCACACAAATTGTTTTATAATCGGCTCAGTTTAATGTTCTCAGATGAGTAGATATCTGATCCAGCCAGCTACACTATATTCAGTTGAGAGAAGCTATCTGGCAAGATTCAGCTCCAGACAGATAGCACATTCCATGCTAGCGTACTGGATAATTTTCGACCTTCACCAGCATCGGGGGAGCTATAATCGTCTGGTCAACATCAGCCACACGACTGCCCAGTGACGTTAGTGGAGTAATATTAGCATTTAGTAGCGACCATGGAGAAACTGACCACTGATTGCACTGATGCATCATAATGTATGTTTGACACATGACAAGAAAACATGAACTAATGATTTGCTTACAACTGCTTAGCTGATATGAATCATGGCACTACTGACAGCTGCTGAGTGCGACACTGTAGTCTATAAAATTAACCACCAATATGCTTTAATGAAACTGTACTTCAGTTTCTTGAAAAAGACTAACAGTCAACGTGGCAATTGTTGTACTGTAAAATATATAATTATGAAGCAGATTTTGGTTAGGACTGTGCAACGCAATGTTGGTCGTCATTTTGGCGACCGACAATGTTGGCTGGCTTACAAGGAGGACCAAAAGCCGACATCAACCAAAAGTATGGCATGGCTTCATACATGGGTCGACATGCTGGCCAACTAATAGAACGTCAAAATAATGACTGATGATGCTGGTTGGCCGGCCAACGTTGGTTGTGTGTTGGCACGCCCAACACATGACCCGACAATGTCGACATTTCCGCTGACAAAATAACGTCACAATGACAATCGACATTGTTGGTCAGCCGACATGATGGGCGATATGGCGTGGCCCTTGGCATAGCATCTTAGCATCTCTTTTTCTTGTTTAATTGTTTTTCAAACTGTTTTGTGCACAGGTTCTTTGATGAGATGCAGATCTAAGATATACACCTGAACACATCCATTAAATAAATATGGCAAAATCCGCATCTGGTCAGATATTAGATGCCACATATTCAACTCTGGCATCTGGTAGAAAATAGCTGTCCATCCCCACCGATGTTAAAACCTCTATGTAGTCTATGCATCCTGTCATTTGGAAAGACGACTTTCTTTATACGACTGTTACTGAAGGACCCGGTGTAAATGCAAGTGTGTTGCTGAAACAAGACCCACACTGCCAGACAGTACAACAACAAGGACCCACAAGTGAATGTTACTGATGCTATACAGAACCGTTCGTTGTACAGTTGGCACTGGGCGGTGAGAGCAGGTCCTTGTACTGCATCAGTGAGTCACGTACTGCAGTACAGACATCAGGACACTGAGACGTTGTGCAGTCAACCAGTGATGGATAGAGGTCGATAACCCGAGTCCAGATGATGCTGTCGACTGTGCCATGTACGACAGAACAACACAACACAATACAGTAATTAGACGTTGAGTACTAATGAGCAGAAATGTAGTCTCAGTCTCGCACATCTCAACTTCAAGCTGGTCTCAATATTTTGAGCAACTAGAACATCTCAGTCTCCAGACAGATTAGACGTTTTCTTGGAACGCCTTGGTCTCGAACAATGAATACAGTTATTAGACGGTGAGTACTAATAAGCAGGGATGATGTCTTGATGTTCTTTGGAATGTCTTTGTCTCGGTTTTGAAGGTTAACGAATTATAAGGACTGTTCAGATTAGCCAGAGCTACAGTGAAATAGAGACTGCCACGTGTTTCACAGACCACAGTGTAGAATGATCATGCCAAACAAACAGCAGAGGTGGAAGGAAGGCAGAGCTCAGACCAACTGTGATTTTAGCTCTGTCATCTGACTGCTGGCTAGATGTTTTATCTCTGGATCACACTTATCGCTAAGCCCTCAGACTTCCAATACAGCTCTGAAACCTCTTGTAAACTCTAATTTTCACCACTGTAACATGAGTGTAAAAATAGGCACCAGACAAATATTGTTAATACTTGGAACAGCTGTGGTCATAACACATAGGTAATGGTTTGTGTGTGGGCAGAAGGTAAAACTGTGTGATCCAATTGTTACACACGGGCCATATCTGAATGCTCTAGAGATAAAGGGCTTATAATAAAGTGCTATATAAATTCATCTGTTTACAGAGATTTATGCCTGGTATACAGCATGTGGAGGCAAAGAAAGTATGGTGACTTGTGAAAACTTACCGTTTGCAGATGGAGTCTTTTTCAGAGTGGAGATAAGTGTAGCAACTGCTTTCAAAACAAATGCTATCTCCGTCATTCGAGGCCTGAATGAACAAGACCAACAACAAAACAAAACTGTGCTTAACCTCTAAGTCAGTTTTCTGGGGTTTACATGCTAGTCACTTGCACAGTGCATTAGCAAGTTCTGAACTGCAAATCAGACATTAATGAGCACATCTAACAGCCACTAACTGACAAGCTCCCGAGGATGTTATACGTGACAGCTAAAGCAAGAGTAGCAGTGAACCTGGGCAAAGGGCATTTGCCACTCAGCCGTTCGTCAGCCACAAATTTCACGAGCACCGATTTGCATCTGTCCAGTAGTGACAAAATCGCTATCTGGGTAATTGCTCCATCGTCCTGACTGGACACTGACGTCGATCGGATAACGAATGAAAACTGTAGCAGGGTCTCAAAGCAGGCTTTCGCAAATGACTCGCGCAGCTTACGGCTGGATTCAGTATCTGAACATCCATCAACGCAGCACTGTAGGAACAGACAGTGTAAACACAATGCATAGCTAAAAATATTCAGGTCAGAATTTCAGACACACAATGACGTTCAACAGGTGCACAACACGTTTGTTAAAATTTCACATTACAAACTACTGATGCTTGCAGTACTTGCACACTGCTGGTGGGGTGTTGGGAAGGCCAACTAGCCTGGGAAATTCTACTCCAGCACAATCCAAAGGCTTCATCACAGACCAGCTAACCCAAATGAACCTGCAAAATGCTTGTGTATGCATGTGTGTCTGGCAAGATGGCAACAGCTGCGTAACTGACAATCTGTAGTAACAATACAATGCCCCACAAACTGTCATATTGTTATTGCTTATTATTTATTATTAGCATGACTAAAACAGCTGCGTAACTAATTACTGTAGTAACATTACAGTGCCCCACAAACTGTCATATTGTTATTGCTTATTATTTATTATTAGCATGACTAAAACAGCTGCGTAACTGACAATCTGTAGTAACAATACAATGCCCCACAAACTGTCATATTGTTATTGCTTATTATTTATTATTAGCATGACTAAAACAGCGAATATTCATCAATACTGTAACACTTTAGCTAGTCAACATAGAAAATTAATGAAAAAATATTGTTACTTTATTATTACTATTAAAACAAAAATCTGTAATGCAGCAATGCAGTAAGTCGACAGATAAAACAGCGATTCACAGAAATGAGCACAAACAGCTGTTGAGTTGAGTTGAGCAATGTTTAACG
>Ga0049105_1000529_pt1 | contig 13598 bp, 10 predicted proteins | sample WorMetvaBAHAMAS1_FD_61260 | JGI IMG/M metagenome (GOLD analysis project Ga0049105, IMG submission 61260) | Worm MetaG Olavius vacuus BAHAMAS.1 | ecosystem: Host-associated > Annelida > Digestive system > Unclassified | place: Germany: Marburg | collected 2013-04-09
AAAACACCAAAATCCATCTTAACTAAGGAATACAGATAACACAAAATAAAATGAACAAACTAAACCCAGGTTCGGTCGCTTCCTACGACCTCCGGCCTGGAAACGGAGTGTGACTATTCTGGTAGAAAGGAAAGGGATGGACAAAAGAAGAAATAGTTAAAGCCACTGAGAAAAGGGAAAAGTAAAAAAAGAGCAAAGGATGAGGAAGTGAATGGACAAGGGGGAAAGAGGGTGCCCCGCCCCCACGCGGGGTCATTTGCCGGTGGTAAAAAAACAAAGTGAAAGTACTGTAAGTCTGTAACACAAGATTACCTTCTAAATAAGGTATGATCACCCGCGAATGCGTGCAAAGTACGGCAGTTACTTTCGGTCACGTGACAAAGATGGCAGTCACGCCATTCGATCGGCCGTAGACGAAAATCCTATGCTGCATGCACACTTTATGTAGGCTACCACTCTCTGTGTAACACAGACGCGGAGTTATTAACAGTGGAATTTTCACACTGCGGGGATCCGGATTTGTGCTGGCATGCAGGTTTCCGCTGCGAGAATACTGAAAGGTTGTCCACTTTTTTGCTCCTGTGACCTTGACCCTGGCCCAATGACCTTCATATACGAACATAACCCGTACTCCCTGGAGATGCACCCGATGTGCACATATGATACGAACTCCCTGCGTCAAGGCTTTCGAAATTTATCGTCTGACATACAGACATAACTGTGACAGACATACAGAATCGACTGAAATTATAAACCACGCCGCTTCGCGTGTGGTCAGTAATCGTCTTCTGTTGTTCTGCATGAAAACAACCAGCGTAGATAACGGGAGAAGTTTGAGTACCGAGGACTTGTCAATCATCACCTTCACCCTATGATAGACACGTCAATCAATTCCTGCTTGACAAAAGGCGAGTCCATCGGAACACTCGTCTGCACGCTACAAAACACAATTCGGCGGTATACGACACGGCTCGGCTCGGCTCGGCTCGGCTCTGTTGCTACGCAGAGCCAATAAATATAAAAGCTCCCAAGACGTCATAACGACATCGTGCGTCATACCAGTACATTTCACGGCTGCCGGACAGCTATCCACTCGCCAACCGGTCACGCGGGACACATAAATGACGTCAACGACCACGTATTGGCCGTGAGCTGGTCGAACAAATTGAGTGAACGCGCCCGTAACATCGGACCAGGTCGATAAAGGCGCCACCGCCAACCGGCGTCTCGGCGACCACAGCTCGTCGACATGAACATGCAACAAAAAGATGGAACCTCCGCCAGTCTACAATGCGCACTACTTAGAACTGTCTACGAGTCTCTTACTATCTTAGGCTACAGCATCCGTCAGCTCATCTCTCAGCTCTCACTAATCACCAGTGATGCGGAGTCCTTAATTTTTTGTGGGACTCCGACTCTGGCCCTAAAAACCTGTACTCCGACTCCGACTCCGACTCCAGCCTCAGGCCCAAAATCAGACTCGGACTCCGCGTGGGAACGCCGTTCCCACTGTCCACTGCAGTCTGTAGGCGTCATCAAATCTGCTGTCTGGACATCATTTGCAGAGACACTTAACTGTTAGATATGCTTTGATTTTGTATTTTTGTGTTCTGTGTACTGTATATCGTACATAGGTTTTAGTTATCGTTCTTTGTATGTTTCATGCTTTTATATCATTTCATTGTGTGTTTTATGTGCGGCTACCTTATGGTGTAATAATAAATGAATGAATGAATGAATGAATTGTGTGGCATACTGATTGCGTACTTAAGGACAACCAGATAGAAATTCTAGATTTTTCTCCACAATAGTGTATGGTACAAGCAAAATTTTAAACCCTGTTTCGGCACGAACAGTACTCCGGCTGAAACCGCGTACTGCGCGTAGTACTACTTGGCTCAATGTACAATCAAGCAGTAGTATGTGCCTGGAAACCCAGAGTCAGGGAGACTCCACACCCCTGCTGATCACCTTCCGACCTTCCAGTGATGTAGTCAAGACATAGGCCTATAGCTCAATACCGAGGCAGGCTCGAGGCAGAGGCGAGACAGACTCAGTTACTGATCAAGTTTTGAAGGTAAAGGTAAAGGTAAACGTGGATTTGTATAGCGCCTCATAGTGAACACACCTCTAAGGTGCTCAGCTATGGCACGCGTTCTCAAGGTATCTCACAGTTTTACCTGCACACCCCGCGTTCATCCGCTAACGGAATGAACCATTTGCCTTTGCCTTCCCAGCCGAAGCTGGTACTCATTTACCGACCCCGGAGGGATGGAAGGCTGAGTTGGCCTTGGGTGGCTGGTTGGTTACATACCGAAATAAGTGTGCGGCACCGGGAACTGAACCCGGACACGGTCACCCACCTCAGTATTAACCGGGCCCGACGTAGATTAGGATTAACTTCGTTGATCGAAGTCAACACGCTAACCACTACGCCAGACCACCATTACTTGAAGGTCATGGATGCAAAAGTCACGGTCACGGTTTCCAGCGAAGGCATGCGATCGATCGTTCGCCATCGCCATCTAACTGTAGCATACACTTCTTTTGAAGTTCAACTGCTCAACGTCTGAATGTCCTACACTAACACATCAAGACAAAGTTGACAAACAGATCAGCATTCACATTACAAGATTTGTTAAAGTTTGCGAACTTCTCTGAAAACTTTGCTTTGCTCAGCACATGCTGACGAACTTGACAAACTATATACGGTGTCAAGGATGGTAGACAAGAGCAGCTACAGCGGCAGCAGCATCCAGAGACTCGGCGATAGGTTTGCATCAATGCGCAGTGTTTAACAAATCTCGGCACGAACTGGCTGCAACTGTCGGTCGCAACGCAGCCGTGACGTGACAGCGGTAGCCGGCTCGCTATCCACTCCCACCGCATGCATGCCAAGACGAACAGTGCACAAAACGACCACCACGGGACGCCAGAGTGCCGGCTCACACCGCTTACAGCTCGCTGAAAAACCGGGGAAAAGGCGATGGCATGCGGGAATTCAAACTTTAAGAATCGCGGTTCTATTTTTAATGTACGTACGGTTATTTTCACATCTTCACGAATTTTAAAGATCATGGTCTGGTTAATAGTGACACTGCTAATACACTGTTTCGTGTCCTTTTACAGAAATAAAAATAAAATATAAAGACAAAATAGACCAAGATGAAACTAACACTGGCACAGCGATGTCAATTAATACTCTTATCCGAGCCTGGCAATAGTTAACATGTAAAACTCAGTTTACTAGCCCAGTTGGTTGACAACACAAGTGTAGCTGATTGATGGAATTACTCGTTTCCCAAATGCAGGGTTCGTACAGAAATCTGTGGTTTTCCAGACTTTTCCATGACAAAATCACTTCTTTTTCCAGACTTTTTAAGGCATTTTCTTCATCTTTATGTGAACACGAATATTATAAAATTCGCTTCTAAATGCTGAAATTTCCTATACAATGTATTCTTCTATTGTAAATACCGAATGGGACTCAAATTTTTGAACTTTGAACTTCAGATGCTTTGTGTCATGAACTGCAAGAAAATTAACAAATGCATCGGTAATCGACAGTGTAATAGACATTTGCATTTTCCAGGTCAGCATTACAGTTTTCAAGGATTTTTCCAGACTTTTCCATATCTATGATCATTTGCAAGACTTTTTTCAAGGCCTTGAAAATTTCTGCATTAAATTTCAGGACTTTCCATACTTTTCCAGGATCTGTACGAACCCTGCAAATGACGCATTGAGTGTTGCATGGTGCTCAGTTACTGTTAACTTTGTCCCAAGTCAACGTACAAGACACAAACCACGTCTCTCGTTAAAATCTAATATAGCATCATCATCATCGTTATCAGCGTCGTTTATTACGCGAGATTCAGCTAAATTACTTGCATGCGGAGATTTACCGACGTAACCTAAGCGACAAAACTTTGAAATCATCATCATCATCATCATCATCATCCACGAATTTCATCGCGATGCAAGTCTTGAGACAAAACTTCAGGGCCACTAACAAAACCGGCGGGAGTTTTGTCGCGGGGGTGGGGGAGGGGGTTAATGTCTGTATCCCGTGGACTGTGAGGCCCTAACATTCAGCTTACGCCCAATCCGGAAAGGTTTATCCCACATTTCGGCCCAAAATTACTCCCAGCCTCATTGCGCCGACGGTGCGGCCTCTTATCGAGCGTCGTCGTCTCGATACAGAACGGCGCTGCGCTGTGGGTGGTCTGGTCTGCTCTGGTCGGTCCCACGGCGCCAATGACCGATCAAGACAATCCCGCACGACGCCCGGCCGCGAGCACGACGGTCGGAGTGGCCACCGCGACGGGCTGCGGCCGGCTGGGGGCCTTCCGACGGTCACGGACGGACCGACAAGCGACGGCGGCGGCGTGGCAGTGTTACGTCAATCGATCAATGACAATTGAATCAGCCACAGTCGACCCACCACGTTGCCGACCTAGTGTGTAGACGCTGCCAAAAGACGACGTGACGAACGCATAAGCAACTGGACCGAACTATCTATCGACGGACGTGAGCACGATAAGCGCACAGACGGACTATTAAAGAGGGGCGGACTGCAATCAATCGCATTCGCACCGGATGAAATTTGTGTCACCGACTGGAATAACGCACAATAATCACAACGCCAGATCCGGCCGTTTTTCCGTTTCCGGATGCGGCGGAAATGATGAACGGTATTGGATATAGCAACCGGATATTTTACTTACTTACATTACAAAACCCGCAGACCTGTCAATATAACAGCATTAGAATGCGAATAAAACAAAATCTCGTTAGCTCCAAATCATTTGTAAGCGATGACATTCAAACAAACATATAAACAACACAAATCAAATTACTGACATCAGCACACTGCAGTTTATGGCCAAGTTAATGCAACTTCACGCACATCATCAGCATGCACAGCAATGGACCCAGTTCCGGTTCCAGTTCCGGGCAGATACCGGCGGATATCCAGCCATATCGGGCCGGAACCGGATTTCAAAAATCCGAATACGGTACATCCCTAGTTTTTATATTATTATCATTATTATTATTAAACTTCATGAGCCTTAAACGCCAAGAATGTCCACGTAACGACAGAAGAGTATGCATATCAGAGCCGGTCTCAGGTCTGACAGTCCGCTGTAAAACGTTGCTGCGTTCGACGGAGTAATAGACGTCCTGACGCTGGCTTCACATGGCGGTGATAGCGACGTCGCTATCTGCATGCGAATGAGTCGTCTGGGATTCAGCGGCTGAGACACGTGATACGTCATCAACTCTACTCTACTCACTCACTACTGTTATCGATCTAACTACCAAATCGATACGACGTGTCTCACTTAGCTGATTGCCTACGCAGTGGCTCAATGACGGATTCATTCATGCCCTATACAGCGTGTTCCAAAAAAGTGACGCCAAAAAATTCAAATCACTATAACTACGGCATATCTTATCAGAATTAAATATCCTCTTAGCGGCTTTAATTATAATCTTTCCGACGTAAACGTTGCAAATTTCAACAAAATCCACCGCATAGTTTCTGAGCAACAGCTGTTTTAAAAATGGAACTCAAAAACAGAAGTTTACAATATGGAAAAGTCGCCTTAGCAGTTCGTACACAAAACATCAGTTACAGTTTGTGCTCAAAGTGGCCGCCGTTTGCACGGACACATGCGCATAGTCGAACACGCCACTGTCGAACTGCTCGGTCAGCGATGTTCTGGTCGAAGCAACGCCACTCCTCGATGAGACGCTGTTTCAAGTGGTCGACGTCGCGAATCCTGCTACGGTAGACACGCCCCACACCTCATAGTCCACGGGATTTAGGTCAGGGATATTGGGCGGCTACAGCAACGGTGAGATGAAATCTGGTGTATTGCGAGACAAAAGCTCCACGGTGTCAACATTACGTCATTACTCGTAACACTTCGTGCAGTAAGTAAGCTATCGGTATTTTCCATACTGGCAACTTCTACAACCCCTTCTACGTGAAATCTTGTCAGAAAACTAGGATGAATTGTCTTTCATGTGGTATAAAAATATGGGCACAAGTTTCTTAGTTTTGTCACAAAGCACGCGTTTGACAGACAGACGGACAGAAAGGCCTTAGCAATACCGTGCATTGCATTACATGCAGTCGCCCGGTAAAAACGGTTAAAAACTGCTGTATTGCTGGGTGGTTTAATGAACGTGCTGTGCATCCCTTAGACCCGCGTCTTCTCTGTAAAGACGAAGACACAAGCAGTAAGCAGTATTAGTGCGGCCAGCACAGTAGACCGTGCGCTATATAAATTCACACGTTTTACATTACATTACATTATGAACAATATGCGACTATACAGCTGTCTCAAGTGTCTGAGTCGGCGGCAATGAATTAACTTGAAGCGCACTTGTACTGATTCTAGTCAAATGGTACTTGTGACCAAACACTGAGCGCCGCCATAAAAACTCTGCCTCCCAAAAAAGTAGGTTGCCATATGACACAGGTCTGGAGAGCAATGTAATAAGTGCTTTTCTGGTTGCCGCAGCTCAAGTCTGGAACGGTCTGCCAGAGGCCGTCGTCTCATCGTCATCATTGCAGACTTTCCACCGTCATTTAGAACTCAACTTTCATAACCTCATCTGATTTTTTGACCGTTTGACTGGCATCCTTACAGTGGTCCTTGCAGTAATGTTCGTTATTTATAGGCCACTCTAAAAATCTATGTTTACTTACTTACTTACTAAGTGCGTCACACACATAATCAACGGTGGTTGCATGTCAATCAACCACGATCCTCCTATACGCCACAGTTCATCGGACGGCCGCCGGTACAATAGCAAAACAACGCTAGCAAAGCTCCGAGGATTTCGAGGCGGAGCGATAAAAAGACAACCGAATGACCAATAAAACTGGCTCGATGAGTTATCGCTATCTATCAAAAGCGTGTCAGGCGTGGCGTCCTGTGCAGCCACGTGACGCCGCAGTAGACCCGACGGCACCGGCAGCGTCACGTATCTGCAATGCTATCAGCTAGACAGCGCCAACGGGAAAGCTACGGCGTCAAGCAATCGAGATGATGTCGAACGATTGTCTGATTAATGTAACCGCTACAATACCGCATCAATCACAGCTATTAACAGCCTCACGATGCACCGGATGCAGCTGAAAGCCCAGCTAAAAGCAGACGTATTGTACTGCTAACAGCTTCCCGTAACTCGGCACTTATAGCTCAAGCTGTGTAAAGCACTCACGGAGTTTAGACCTCAGCTGTTATTAGTTCTTGTAAATTTCAAAACAAGTAATCAGCCTCGACTCCATACCGTGTATGACCATGCCAGATGTACAACAGACGGACGGCCGCAAGTTGATGGCTATCGCTCTGCCGCAAAAGTGCACTTGGCTTCGCTATAACCTTGACCTTTGACTGCTGACTTTAACAACATTTTCAGCAATGCCAACGCGCACGGTAAATATTTGTGCCAGTTTTTTTCACTGACATCCTCCACTAACTGAAGAGAAACCGCGTCACACGAAACAGATGTTAACTATATACTAATTCAAAATCCAATCCTACCGATTAATAAAACTGACCATTCTTGGCAGAGACCCAAGCTCAGAAACTGGTGTATTCTAACCTTCCACCACAGCAGCACATGCACCATGAGCACTCTGGTTTGTCGGAATCGGATTACCTTCATGATTACCTACACGACTACCAATACTAGACTGCTCTTAAGTTCTCCACTGCTTCAACGACCTCTAGTACTCACTTCTGTTGCTTCTCGTGCCTTCACCGTCGCTAGACCCACTGTGTGGAACTCACTGTCTGTAAACACTCGATCGGACAGCTTCTGCTTCGCTAGCTTTAAACGCAGACTCAAATCTGAACTGTTTACATCTACTTATGCCACGTAGGACGGTTCAGCGCCAGCACAGCGCTCACATTCGGGTCTTAGCGCTCCATAAATCAAGCAGTAGTAGTAAGTAGTAGTAGTAGTAGTAGCAGTACTTTATGATTAATCGTTTTAACATAATTTTATAGTTAACAATATTTAGGGATCAAACTATTAATCCTATTACCGTAGCCCTATCAATAAATGAAAGCGCACCTTCGTTGGCGTTTCTCGCCCTCAAGTTTGTCGAGGTATTGCGGCACGCAGTCATGTAGCTCGGTCCAGTCGGCATGCAGACCACACGCCCAGCCGCTCGAGTACCTACTGAACAGCCACTGACGTCCACGACTGTCTCCGCACTCACAGCGCTTCCGTCGCTGCTGACACACACACGGAGCAGGCACGCCGGCCACCGTGTCACGCGCCAGGTGCCGTCCAAACGTCGAACCGCCCGTCTTCTGCGCGTGTAGGAACACCAGAACGTCGCGATCGGCGTCGAAACTGATCGTTCGCTCGACTTCCTCGTCGGAGAATTCCAAATCGACAGGCGGCAAATCCACTTGCACGGCGATCCGCGGAACGAGACCCACAGCAGAGTGAGGCCGGCTTCGCTGGTGGTCGGTGCGCTCGGTGGGTGGTCGTGTGAGTACTGGCGGACTGTTTGTAACGGCAGAACACAGCGAGTTTGGGCAGAAAAAGGCGAGAAACAGTATTCCGGCGACAAAAGCGACCAGCAACAGCACAGTGAGACGTTTCCTTCGCTCCAGTAAACCACGCAACATCCTGTGTAACATATGACAAACGAATCGCCATTCGTTGGTCAATGTTCACGGCAACCACTGAAAACGTTTCGAGGCGAAAGGCCCAAAGTAAAAAAAACTACCACGGTCAGAATTAAAATGATCACGAGGGGCGTAATAAATGATTAATGTTTGTGTTGAATGGCATTGGCAGTGTTGCTGGTTTACGTAGTGTTTGGCAACGAAACGTAGTTAAGTGCGATATTTGCTACGCGAACGTCTCTCACGCAACTAGAAAATGTGGCAATTGCGATGCACTGCAACTTGAGGCCGTCCGACGCCGCGCCAGGCCTCATCCGCTTTAATTATGACGCCCATAACGCCAAGTTTAAAGTCGCTGAACCTATCGGCTGTCATCTTATAGCGTTTCTGCTGTTGATACTTTACGTTGTGACCTTGACCTTTGACCTTGAACATTTTTTGTGTATTGCCTGTGACTTGATGAAACTTTGTACCAAATATGAGTTAAATCGAACAATTTGCGACAGAGTTATTGCGATTTGAATCTTTGACCTTATGACCTCAAACATGTTTCACGTGTTAAACTATGCTGTGGTATACTTTTCACAAATCTTAAACTCAGCTAACCCATCTGTTCATGAAATGTAACGATTTTTAGACAGCACTTCGGGTGTAGTGTGTTTAAACTCCATACAAAATTTGAGCAACATCACAAATAATCCGCGGCTCATTTATTGACGATTTAGCACATTTTCGCCATCCAATTTTTAGGGTGGGGCACTTTCTCCGGATGGTTCTCAGGGGTTCGTGGACCAAACTTCATTAAACTTGGGGTGGACATAGGGCAATCATCGACGTTAACCCAGTTTGTTTCAGAGTTCACATATTTCGCTCCGTTTCGAAATGCAGGCGTCTCAAACAAGTGTTGTCGAAGCTGGAATTCGAATTTCGCAGGCACCCATTCGAATGGGTGCAGGGAGCAATTTTAGTTCTGAACGTAAGTGGATTTTAACAACTTCACGACCTCCGCAGTCCTGTGCCGCATCATCATGCCAAATTTCACGGCAATCGGCCAACGTACAGCGGAGTTACTGACGACTTAGCACACTTCCGCCGTGCAATTTTAAGGGTTGGGGCACTTTTACTGGACGGTTCTCAGGGGTGCGTGAATCCAACTTCACCAAACTTGGCAAGGACATCGGGCGATCATCGCTGCTTAACAAGTTTGTTTCAGAGTTCAGATGTCTTGCTGCATTTTCAAACGCAGAGGGCTCATAGTTGAGTGATGTAAAAAAATCAGACCAAACTTTGCACTTTTTGCCCCCTCCCCCGTGAAAATTAGGGGAGGGTGGGCGAGATCTCTGTGTCAATGAATGAAGTTTATGACCCAACCTCCGGAATATAGCTGATGGCCGTCCTCTGCGCGGCTGCTGAGAGCTGTATATTGATAAAAAAGAAAGAAATGAAAACAAAGGAAGTTTAGCAGCATTTATTAAGGTCTTCTGACATACGTCAAGCGACCTTAAAAAACCATGAACGTGGATTCTGGTAATAAGTCTATTCCGCCGACAAAATTATCATCATTAGACCCAAGTGCATTGCATAATGGCGCCCGTAATGACAGGGCCAGCAGGTGGCTGCATAGCCAACCGCTAACAGACTATCACACGGCGACGGCACAGCCATGAAAGCATGGCTTTCACCGCCTCAACAATGGACAAACAGATATGGGCCTGGAGAAAAGTCCCTAGTCCATAGCATGGTAAAATGAATAACAGACACCAACAATGTCTTGCATAATTAACCACAACCCTATAACCAACCCTAACTCCACCAATGGTGTCAGCCAACACTATAGCCAGATATTTATTTTAGTGGTGTTTTCTCCCCTCTCTCCCCCTTCTCTGCCCTTTTCCTATCACTTTCCTTCGCCATGGCTGTCCCCCTCAAATCACGGTGCAGTGCTCTAAGTTCCCCAGAGGAGTCCGGGATGCAGCCACAACAGCAGACACATTTTTGGTGTATTTGGAGCACGCAGAATGCATTTTAAAGGTCTGCACTGGCCGGACCGGACCGGGCCCAGAAGGAAATTAAATAATCTAAACGGGGCGGGCCGAGCTGCAAGCAAAATTATACCGGAAATTTGCACATAAAACAAGTAATCACAAGAAAGTAATATATGCCATAAGTGTATAACTTCTGCCTAATGCCTGGACTATTTCTTTAATGTTACATGTGCCTATATTTAGTTACTGTGGTCCATGAATTACCGGTATGACGTTTTCTTCTGACTCAATCAACATGTAATGTCACGCATTGTAGTTGCATTGGTTATTTAACAAGAACAGCAATATGTGTTTGGTGTAAGAAGTTTGCTCATGGATGAGAAAGTGTTGTTGATGAAAAAGACCGGCCGGTGTGTTGTGTCGACGACTGATGCAGCGGTCACAGCAGTCGAGTCGCTCATACAGTCTGAATGGCGTGTGTCAATAAGTGTTTAAATAAATTTGGATGAAATTGAAACTGCTGCAATCGACAGACTTGTTTCATCATGATCTGAAAACATTTTTGTTTGATTCTGTCTACGGGCACCAAGATACGGATTGACTCTGTGATGCACCCTTGGTCTTCTAGTAGGGGGTGCAATACAAGTGCCTTAGTTACAGTTACAGTTACAGATAGGCCTATGCTGAAAAATAATATGTGGATGTTTGACATTCAAACAGGTTTCATTGTTGAGCTGAGCATGTTCATTTTTCTGGTACCTGTAACTCACAATGATGCTAATGGCACGTGGTGAAAAAATGGGCAAAATATTGCACTGACAGACTATGTTCTATGTACATGAGACATTATAATAATGAGATCATCTTCATAATAATTTCAGTATATGTGTCCAGTTAAATTATGTAGAAAACCTATATTTTGGATTCGTCATATTTTGAAAATTAACAGAATTATGCCATTTTGGCCATTTTGTAACTTATTTATGGAAAGACCCTCGTACTTATATAATTTAATCAGTTTTATGCCGACATTGCAACTGACTGCATTAACGAAGTTGCATGCTACTTGATGCAGCTGTAGATGATGCAAAATGTATAATAACACCTATGTTAGTTACCATACAGACACCACCACAGCAACACTAACTCAGCGAAGGCCCAACATGAGCACTGATATCCAGTTACACTCACTGTGCTAAGATCACAGGTTGCAGTGATCTGATACTAGTGGTAACATACCAGACTGTGGTGCATGAGATCATAAGATCTGTCTCACTGTGGACAGTTTGTATGTCCATCACAAAAACCACTGCAATATGCAGCCTTGGACATGACTGCACACCCTTACTGCAGTGTCTAGGTCAACTCAACCTTCTACCTGCCGTGGGATGGTAAAATGAGTATCGGCTAACAGCTATTGGGCTAAGTGAATGGTGATGGTGACTGTAGAGAGCAGCCTGGTGCAGCTGAAGCTGGATTGTTTGGTTTAAGAGTCGGCAGCCTCCTGGCACTGTCCTACATTCATTAGATAAACCGGGTGAACTATCGCAATGAACATCAGTATGTCATGGTGACAGCACAATAAACATTGTCTCGACTCTCGAGTATTATTAACATTATGGTAAGAGTGGTCAAAACAGGACTGAAGAGGTGGCCGAAGTCCTGCCGAACTGTCCATTATCATCCCATGCACTTACTCCCCTCTCCTTCTCCTCTTCTTCCTTCCTCTTCACAATGTTATCATCTTTTCCATTCCCTGAAGTTGCAAAGCAAAGTCCCCTTCCGCAGCTTGCAAACTGGTGCCCTCCGTCAATCCAGCTCGGAGATCTGGGTGCACTCTAACTTCCCGTCCCATGGAGTATGGTCTAGGGTAAGGACTGGGGTTAACCTAAACATAGTATCGTTGCATATATCATCGTTAATTTGACATTTTATGCATTGTACATGAATCTAGTGCTAGCAGAACTGGGCTACATTTTACTTTGCCACCAACAGCAGCTCATTAGCAGACTGTAAATTAATAGAAAGCCACTACTATGGGATGTACCAGATATCCGGTTCTGGATCTGGCCAAAATTTCAAATGGCACCATTTATCATAACCAGATATTTTACTTACTTACATGACATAAAACCAGGGTTGTTAATATCGCAGTATTGGTATTGGTACCAATACTGGCGATACTTTTTGAGTACTGGCGCAAGTATTGGCGATACTTTTCGTATGCAGTATCGCTATGGGTATCAGCGATACTTTTTTTACTTTATTTTTTGGCAATATTCGACACCAATACTTTTGTCGTCAAGTGCACTAGTTAAGTCTGTCAACAACAACATCTGAATCCGTTACATCCTTGGCCATTACATAATCATGTCTTCTAACAATAATGTCAACATATCTTACCATATATGCCTCATTTGCCAGGGTTGTCAATGCGTAGTTCGCGGCTCTCGTTGGCTACATGAGTGAACCTAAGCTCGATTTCTTTATCGTAGTAATCGATGACAGAGACAATAAAATCGATAACTTCTACAGTTATCTAAAAGCGTGCCACTTCATCCACTCATATTTCTTTCCACGTATCTGCGACTTACGCCGTGAATTTAACGAGAAACATATCAACTCGTCAAAATGTAAACAAAAACAACTATCCTCTTCCGGTCCGGCATAGAATTAGAAACGACTGCAACAGCAAGTGCGCGTTGCGTTACGCGACAACACGCAGTCTCACGTCGCACTCGCACTGGCAGTGGCAGTGGGCACTGAACTTGGATTGGACCGCAGTAACCGCACGTAGCTGCACTGCCCACTGCACCAGAACATCTTCGTGACTACACTCAGCGTGATCGGAGTCGGGATGAGTACTTCCGGGGGGAGGAGGGTTAGGGAGCAAATTCTACAAACATTGTAGTTAATTTCACCACTTATTAGCCATTTTCTCACTTGCATT
>Ga0049105_1000530_pt1 | contig 13591 bp, 2 predicted proteins | sample WorMetvaBAHAMAS1_FD_61260 | JGI IMG/M metagenome (GOLD analysis project Ga0049105, IMG submission 61260) | Worm MetaG Olavius vacuus BAHAMAS.1 | ecosystem: Host-associated > Annelida > Digestive system > Unclassified | place: Germany: Marburg | collected 2013-04-09
CAGATCCAGATTATGACTTTCAAGAATTATGTAATGAAGCCGATCACCGGCTGTTTAACATGATTTTACAGTCTCAATATCATGTACTGGAACAACTGTTGCCACCCGTTCTCCCACAGACCTACAACCTTAGAAAACGGCCGCATTCTAGACAGATTCCAAACAGCTGTTCTTATCTAACAGATTGCAATTTTCTAACCAGAATGTTGTTTGCTGACAGTTACTGATGGTATTTTTCCTTTAGTTTTATGTTTGCACTATGTATGTATAACTTTAACTTTTAGCATCTCTGTGTTTAATTGCGGTTTGTCAATTTTCAATAAACGATTATTATTATTTTTTATCTCGTGATCACGAGTTCACCAGCTGAATGGAACGCAGCATAAGTGTTTTTATCGGAGCCACACTAGGGAAGAGCAGCCTGATTTGTCTGTCTGTCTATATGTCTTTTCAAGACCACACTTAGGGGTGTTTTGACTGTTAGAACACCACTGAAATAGAATTTGGAATATTACTGTGTAGAACTCAGTTATGATTACCCTATAAAATGACTGTTTCTTGAAAAATGTTGTCTTGATTTACCTAAACATGACACATTCTCTGGGCTCTAAATACACCAAAAATGCATTTGTGGCTGAAACAATGGGGCAGGAAAGGAAGAAAGAAATGGAATGGAGGGGAAAGGAAAGGAAAGAAAGGGAGAAAACTCCCACAAAATAAATTTCTGGTTGATGGTAGTGTTGCATCATTTAAGTACCATTCTTGGCCTTGGTGTTAATTTTATTGTTTTTACAATAAATGATTTGATGTCTGTCTGTCTCTTCACCGTCACGGAGTGAATTAACTCACAAGCCACATGTCTTGTTCGTTCATCATTGTATCATATGTTAAGTTGACTGACGGTGATGTCTGTCTGACAGGACAATCAAAAGGACCTTGAGAACGCTACAGAACAGCTGTCGGAGTACCTCGAGCGCGACATCACATCCGATATGTTGGCCGACATCAAGCAGAAAGTACAGGATAAGACCAGGTTTGTGTCCTGTCAGTTACACGCCTTCAAACGTCTGTCAACTGCACTGAGAAATTGCTAAGAATCATGTTGCCAGTTATGTTTATAATTTGTGAGTGACAGTTTTGAGTGATGAATGTGGCTGTGAAAGTTACACTGCGGTGTAGAAACACATGCGTGCATATCAGACATTGCAAACCAGCTGGCACAAAAATACCAGTGTGCATTGGTTATGTATTAATTGTATGATAATGATGATGGTGGTGTGAAAGTAGTATTAGTGGTAGTAGTAGCTGCAACAACAACAAAGTATTTGATTAGTTGTGTTAATTGTTTGTTTTTTTAGAATGTGTTTGTTTCATTATTTGATATTTTTATATTTTGTTTCGTTTGAAATGCAATGCTGCCGTATCTAAAGTCACTGTCACTGAAACCTGAACAGTTCTAATACACTACTGAATACAACCCTTGTGGTGCAGCCGTCGTAACTATGTTACAAGACTTTGCGCATAGATAAGTCTGTTCATTTACACATTAACATTATTTGATGCTGTCATTGTGAGTGCTGTTCCTATTAGTAATAATAGTAACAGTATTCTTGTTCCAACACCTGCCTGTAGCTCTTCAAAGAGAAAATGCAGTCTCCTTCAGAACACCGTCATCACTGAATGAAGCATCATTACAGCCATTCACTGTTTAGTTTCACGGTTCACGGCTACGTGCTTTGCGCTGGGGGTGTTTAAAAATTAAAATTAAAATGCAGTAATTTATAAGGCTCTGTAACACGATGAGTCACTGCAAGGCTCACGTGGATGTTCTATTACGACATGTTGGACCGTTGGTGTGTTATAATGTTTAGATATTGTGAGAGTCGTCGAATGGTGCTGCTCAAACATGTTCACGAAGGTTACGATAAAGGTCTCTGGGAATATCAGGAGAATTAGTAACGATTTCGCAAATAATTCAGCGAATCGTCGATCCGATGATTTGTTTTTCAGTGAAACACCTGTTAAGACGTAGAGATAGTCACCAGCCAATTGTTCAGCCGTGCGCACATATATGTTTGTTTTGTTATCACCTTTATTGCTAATCTTTGGGCTGCAACACTAATGATTATTCGGTAGATTAATCCGGAAAAAAAATAAATTTGTTAAAAAAATCATGAAATAGTTTTAAATAAATCTTTTCCTCTGTATCTTATTTACAGAATACATTTTTGCATTTATGTGACTTTCTTTGCTAATTAGTGCTTAATTTGACGTCAAATAAATTTATGTTTTTGTCTAATTAATCAAAGTTAATCAACTGATTAGTGATCGAAACTGTGCTATTAATCCAATAAATTTTCCACTGGATAACAGTCTCAGTAATCTTGGTGCATTGATCTCAGTATATTGGCAGATGTAAACTGTAATTATTTAGAGCATTTAGTACGTAATTTTTTCTGTGTCGCTTATCGTTCAGTATTATTTGGCTATGATTTGTATTTGTCGGTGCAGTGTTGTCTGTGATATGAACATACGTGAGCTTTTTCTTTGTTGGTTTTGCAGTAATTATTTTGTAGCTCTTTATTTCCATGATTGATTGATTGCATTAAATACAGTATGCAGTGAGTGCAGATTTCGTGAAAGCATTATTCGGTGTAATGTACATTTGAAGGGTCGGTTAATGCTCGACATTATTCTCACAGGAAGAGATGGACTTTCATCATTGCTTATGTTGCTATCATTGCTGTAAAATAACGAAGACTTTTTTGTGCTGTTGTTTGAGAGACTTTTCAGGCCGTCCGACGATAATCGGGAGGTCTTCCATTTTACGCCTGAACTCATTTATTTTTTGTCATTCCGACTGATCTCCAAGATGGTCCAGTAACGACCTATCTAAAGTATATCAGTGCTTGGGTCCTTAGTGTTGCACAACAGATTCACTCGGATATTTCACCCAACCCACCCCTAGTTTTTACAGGAGTCAAAAAGTGCGACGCAAGGCTTAGATTTTTGCCCGCTGTCGCCTTTGATGGGCTCTGGTTTTGAAGAGCGCAACGCATCAGAAATAGCGAGGAGCATCTATGATGGATCTATGTCCTCCCCAAAGCTTCGGCCCACTCCCGTCTGAGAACTGTTAACTCATTGGAGCCCTGTGAAAAACAGGCTGGGAAAATTTGTCGAATCATTGATAAATCGACCATACATTGTCAGATTTTTGCTTAAATTTGGTATGTTGATGCACTGTGGATCCCCGGACCTGGAGGCTGCAGAGTTGTGAAAATTCAGTTTTGGTCAAATCCAGGATGGCGGACAGCAGACTCACAATAGGCCTAACTCTGCTGCCGACTGTTCGATTGTGCTTAATTTTTGTACAGAGTTTGATTGTGTGTGACAGCCGGTAAACTAAAAATATTAAAATTGAAAGGGTCAAAGGTCAAGTCCACATCATAACGTAACGTATCAGTGGTAAAAATATTCTAAGTCAGGAACAGATAGGTTGACAGACTTCAAACTTGGTGAAAATTATCCCAATGTGGAGATCAACATGTGATCAGTGTTCAAGGTCATTAGGTCACATAGACCAGAAGTAGAAATATTGCTCTCTTTTGTGAAATCAGGGTTGCTGAATCTAATGATGATGTTAGAATGTTGACAGAAGGCCTGGAAGTAGCAGTTTGTGTGGATACGCAGTACAAATTTGGCAAAAAAACGGGCCAGAACCACTGGCGCGACGTTGGGCGGCGTTAGGTTGCAGAGCGTTGCAGTTTCCACTATTTCTAGTTTCATTCTGTGCTTGTGTTTCAATGTGTTGAGTTGCATTTGATAGGCCTACTGTGCTTTGTTTTTCATTGTGCTGAGTTCTATTTAATGTTGGGTGTGTGTGTGTTAAATTGTACTAAGTTGCTATGATGACTTTCTGTGCTGCATCTTTGCCATCCGTCTTTCAATTCTCCTCGTTAACTAAACAGATCGTCGTTGCAGCAACATTGATTGTGATATTTATATCTTGCTGATGATTACTGTGCATTGAAGTTTATTGCCAAATGATTGTTCCAACTTGAATAACATCGTTGTGATGCGAATACACGCTTTGTTGTGAATGACTTTGCTCTTGTTGCGGAACCAAAATGCGCAATTCATGTCACTGATTTGGTGATTCCTGACATGACTGCAGTTCTGAAAACTTAAATTGCCTTCAGGTGAATGAATGAAATTAAATGAATGAAAGTGCATTGATTTAAGTTCGTTCGATAACCGACAAATCCAGCCGTTGAGCAGAAGAAAAACATTAAATGGTACGAGAGTGCATAGAATCAGTCCGGTAGGAAAGGAAAAGATTGCCAAAGAGCCACATCTTAAGTTCAGAATAAAAGACTGAACGAGTAAGAGAAGATGAAAGTGGTGATAGTGTAGATGGTAAAGGTGATGAACTACCGTGTGACACACTGTAGGTGAAAGTGAAGGAGACAGTATCGGACGAGGCTCGCGAAGATCAGATGCTAGGTTAAGCACATAATATCAATGATATGACCTGCAGCACTTTTTATATACGTGTGTTCAAAGCGGCAACTTAATCTAACATGCGACATAAAAATAAAAAGACCTACATAGCGACAGATAAAACTAAAATCAACTGGTGACCAAATAGTAGCTAGTAGCTATAGATTGGTATTAGTTGTATTGCTTTTGTGTTTTTTTGCTTTTATGTTTTCTCTGTTTTTATTGCTATTATGTGTTTATTGATGTGCGTTTGTCGCATCGTAATAAAGATTACTTACTTACTTACTTACTCACTAATGCTTAGTTTCATTTCATGTTGTAATATTCGAAATACTTCATCAATGTTCTCGTCGTTCAGCTATTCACTGCAATAGTCAGAAATCGCCTACAAGTAGCGGAGTGTAGACCACTGCATGTGATGACATCTGGCGAGTGGAATTAAAATGCTTGAAATACGGCCAGAGTTTTAGAACTGTGTACATTATTTTATCTATCTATCTCGTGTTTTAAGCTAACGCACAGTTTTAATTCCTTCAATTGCACAAGGAAAATTTCGTAAAATTGTCATTTTTGTGTTCAGTGAATCCAATGAACGTTTTGCAGCAGACGACTGACTTGCAGTGCTCGCCATCTGGCGACTGCATTTGAAATAATCGCAACCGTGGGTACTCAGATCGGCACATTGCACAGAAGAGAATTCAGCATGATTTCGTCACCTGTACATTTTGCACAAAAAGAGGACGTTCGGCTATTCACTGCAATTGTCAGAAATCGCCTACAAGTAGCAGAGTGTAGACCACTGCATGTGATCACATCTGGCGAGTGGAATTAAAATGCTTGAAATACGGCCAGAGTTTTAGAACTTTGTACATTATTTTATCCATCTATCTCGTGTTTTAAGCTAACGCACAGTTTTAATTCCTTCAATTGCACAAGGAAAATTTAGTAAAATTGTCATTTTTGTGTTCAATGAATCCAATGAACGTTTTGCAGACGACTGACTTGCAGTGCTCGCCATCTGGCGACTGCATTTGAAATAATCGCAACAGTAGGTACTATCGGCACATTGTACAGAAGAGAATTCAGCATGATTTCGTCACCTGTACATTTTGCACAAAAAGAGGACAAAACCGATTTTACAATTTTACAAAACCGAGATACTGGCAATAAAGATCATGAAATGTTCACGTTTATTGGTTATATTGTGAGAAAACTTTAACAAAAATCATGACACCCATAGTTATTATGAAGTGTATTAAGATAAATTACACGGCCAGCGATGCAGTGCGTTATACCCGTATTACTACAATCTCAGTTATAATGGGTATCTGCTTGTGTTCTAAGTCTTTTAAAAAATTTCACTGAAAAAGTGTGCATTAGCAATTATTGCTTATGATAATGTAGTGCGAAATATATGTCTTCATTCAAAATAGCATACACATGATGAACTATTGCATGAAGACTGTGAGTTGTGTTATTCTTGCGATTATTGCAAACGGATTCAACAGATGGCAGCACGATACACGCTAGTCGACCGCAGAAGGTTCAATGCAGTAATTACTCAGGTAAAAAAAACAATGATTCTGTCTCACTTTTATGATTACAACGCTAACATTCCGTAGTGATAAACGAAAGGTTATTACGAGTTTTAGCACTTGTACATGAGTACATCGTAATCGTATACCAAATACTAGCTAGTAGCTATATCACTCACTAATGCTGTCTTTTAATTTCATGTTGTAACATTTGAAATCCTTCATCAATGTTCTCATCATGGCAGTTGTGAGAACCGCCTACAAGTAGCAGAGTGTCGACTGTCGACCACTACGGGTGATGCCACCAGACGAGTGGAATTAAAATGCTTGAACTCCGGTCGTAGTACATCAAAACCTAAAAAAACTTTTTAAAACTTTTAAAAACCTGAAAATTTTTCCAAAAACTTAGATTTTTTCCTGACCGGATAGCTATGCTATGCTATGTAGTCTGCACAATGGCTATAAATCATGAAGTGGCGTAGGAAATGGTGTAACGTATCGTGTAGGACATATTCTTCGTTAATTTCTTGGTCATAATTTTGTGATTGGTCTTCGTACATTAAAAGCTATAAAACCTAAAAACCTTTTCTAAAAAAACCTTTTTCCAGCCCTCATCTACCCACGTCCAAACATTTCGCGCTATGTAATGGTACTTAATTTACTTATTTAAAAGCTTGCGAAGTTGAAGGGAGTAAACAATGCAGCGGTGACGTTTCGGCTTGGATCATTTACAATTATCTAATAGTTTCCACGAAGGACAGTTATTGTGGGCTTGTTAACGTTCAGAAAGAAAAGACGGTATGAGTGAATTGACTCCGGACGAAGTCAGGCGTCGGAGACTGGCGCGCCTCGAAACGTCTGGTAGTGCAAGCCAATCGCCTGCTGAATCATCTAGTAAGTTGTTATAGCGCAACACTGACTTGTTAGGTGTAGTGTTGGGCGGTACCACCGATTGTGCGCCACGGTAAGTACCGTGAAAAAATACCGCGGTACTCGATAGTACCGTGACGGTACTTTCGCTATTACCTCAACCGATAGGCCTGCTGGCATAATCGGAACATTTAGGGGGGGGGCATGGGGACGGTCCCCAAAGTTCGAGATGGGGATGTAGGTGTGCATATTCCCCAGTATTTCGTAAATATTATTATAAATTGACAGTATTTTCCAGTGCTTACCTCCGTCATGTTACGATGGGGATGTATCTGCCTGTCGTCTGTCTGTGAACTGAGTAGGCCTATATGATGAGAAAACAGCACCAGTTGGTGCATCGTGTACCAAATGTTTTGTTGTTGTTTGTTCAATGAAATTCTAGGAAACGTGGACCATAGAACTATAGTCTGACTTGTCGCCCTGTGTTGACACAACTTTTAGTTCCAAAAACATCGCGTGAAAATGGTGAAAAATCTTCCGCGCTAACACGCCGACCGCTTCTGCAAACCCAGGACCAAGTCCATGTCTCCACCATGCCAGTGCTGCTAAGCTATGGTTTATCTTGCCTCACAGACAGAACTGACAGGCACAAAAAATCTGCTGCTGACAGGCAATCTAGCTACAGAGCGGAGAAACCGAACTAACAACTTCTTATATCCAGCAAGGCAACACTTGAGACTAAGTGGTCACATTTGTATACTACTTCTGAATTGCGGAAACACGAAGAGTGGTATTCATTAGACCAGAATGATAAGTTTTCAACAGCTGTTCGAACCTGTTCAGTGACAGGCTACTGTCATGCACGCAAAGCAGACTGTTCCACACTATGGGTCCATAAAATTCAAAATTCGCTGTCTAATGTCTGTGCTTTTGGCACTGGATATCCAGTTGACGCCTGCAACCAAGGACGACCTCAAAAATTTTTAACTGAGCCAATTATATGCAGAGTTCATATAGGTAGAGACAGGATTGTGCTCTTGGAAACGATTCTGCGCCTCACTGGAAGCCATTGGAGGCTGAGTAAAATAGTGATAATGGTCCCGGAAAATTGTACCTGATACTAAATGAGCCGCGGCATTCTGAACTGATTGCAGCCGTTTTGTCACAATGATAGCTGTTCCTGATATAGTATAGCGTTGCAGTAGTCCAGCCGACAGTGTATGTACGCTTGCATCAGTGTCCTCAATGCGTCCTTTGTCAGAGAACACTGACGCATCTACTGTCGTAGACGTCATGGAGGCACAATTCAGTACCAGTAATAAGTGACTGATTACCAGTCTTGGTAGGTCTAGTTGGAAAAGTAAGACTTAGGCAACTGTCGCTTACATGATGACCCAACACAGCGGTGCAGTGCAAGAGCATCAGTCATGCTTCAGCTGGGCAGTAACCCCATCGCACTGTCACTAGTTGCACCAAATATAGTCTACGTGTAATTTGAAGACTTCCAGTTTATTCACCCGGTGAATAAACTGTTTTTTTTGCACGAAAATTTTCGCTGAAATGAGTATTTGTTGGCAAGTACCGTATAGTAGTACCGCGATATTTGTGGTATTGTGATAGCACAGTAGTACCGTGGTATCGCCCAACTCTAGTCAGGTGTATGATTAACATATGACTCCGAGGCCGGCAATAATTTAGCAGCAGCTGTCAGCACTCAATATTTTGAGCCTTTTGCTTATTCAATTTTTATTCGCACTGTCTATACAGCCGGCACCGGCATGGGATTTTCGGCGACTGGAAAGCCATCACTGCCATTTTCCTAAACCTGACCCCAACCCTAACCCTAATATACAGAACAATTTGCAAAAATAACTTTAAAAAGTAAAAATAAAAGTCATAGTGTGGGAGTCGAACTCACGACCTATGCAGTGCAATCTGAACACGCTGCCGCTGAGCCACGGATACAATCGACCTGGTGGTAATTTTTCACCCTTTTAATGTACATGGGAAAGGAAAAAATTGCAAGAAAAAATAAAACTAACACTGACCCTAACCCTATTACTAACCCTAACCCACAATTGACAGAACTGCAAAGTGAAACGAACTGAATAAGGTATCTTAATATAGATACGAATTGATGGCATTTCAGTGGCCAGAAATCCCGTGCCGGTGACGGCTGTATAGACACTTTGATTTTTATTACCTGGAGCATCTTGGCTCCTATTTAGGCCCCTTAAAATATTACTTTCTGATTTGTTTAGTGTCATGTTGTAATTCATATTCGTGTTTGTTGGCCCCGATGACGGGTTTTTGGCCACAATATCTGCGGCAGATGATGCCGCTGTGTATAGTTCAAGAGTGTGAAGAGTAGCACTAATATTCTGATGAGATATTGAAAGTCTTGTTCAGTTAAAAGAAAAAGACTGCTGGTCTGTTGACAAGTTTGCCTTTAACTGTAGTGCGCAAAACTCACCAAATAACATGTTGTACATATTGCTTGGTACACATCTTGCATATGTAATTTCATGGCTCGCTGTGTGTGATACGGCTGTCGTTAGCAATCATTTCACTGTGCATTCATTTTGTTGTCATTGCTGTTTTGACAGTACTTTTCAGGGTTGCAAGTTGTAATATTAATTGATCAGTTAGTTGTTAAAAAATTAATGAGGTAGTTATCAGTTTATTTCTTTAATTTGTGTGACTATCTAACTTAGGAATAGACATTGTTATTAAGAATTCTTCTTTCTACTGTTATTAAGAATATCTTGTGACTTCTCTTCGTAGCAGTTCATTGGTACTGTATATTTGTTGTAGTGCTGTCAAGCAAGTCTTCACCAGAAGCAAGAACAGGAACTGATCCTTCGCCTGCACTGTCTCACAGAAATGATCATACTGTTCTGGTCGATTCTGGCATAGAAACTATGGACGTTGATGACCAGGACACTTATATTCAACAGCAGTCGTCGAAAAATAGGAAATTGGTGACTCCAAGTAATCCAGACCAACTATCGATGATGCTGTTCTCCGTATTTCAGGTGTCAACGTCGGACAGCAAATGGAAAGAGCAAATTAGCACCGTGCTGGAGTTGCCGACTGGCCATAAAGATGCAGTAAATCAGATCATTATGGAGCAAATACTGTTACTGCTCCAGCATGCAAACACACCAGCCTTATTATCTGGAGCAAAGATAGTTGGCTATTCAGTTGCAGAAGGTGAATGCACTTATGCCAACTGTGTGCCACAGAGATGTTCGGAGACACTGCTGCTGAATTATCTGCTGGAGTGCTATGTGAGAGTTTCCTCCGAACAGCACCGGGTATCGAAAGCAAGTACTACTGTGTGCGTGCTGCTGGATGAGGCAAGAAGGCAGTTGCTGCATTACACATCTTCAGTCCTGCAAGGAGTGTTTTCCGATTCGCAGCATTCGCCAGCGACTCCTTCACTCTTGCTTGCGTACATGCTCAATCAGTTTTTCCCCAGTGGATTTGTCGCTGATTTTATTTGTTTTCTAACGGCCGCCGATTCTCAGGCGTTTAAGAACATTTTCGAAGCAATGCTCCATGATTTATCCCGCCTTATCTGCAGTTGTTCACTAGAATCTGATGATCATATTGAACCGCTTGCACTGTTGTCAGAACTCTGTGAGCTGAAGGTCGACACGTCGCGACCAATATGTTATCTAATAACACAGCTAACAAACTGGTTACCGGCAGTCATAACCCTGTCACCCGCCGCTGAGCTACAGAAGCTCACTTTTATCGGTCCTTTCATGTCACTCTCTGCATTTGCCGACGATGATCCAAAGGTGGTAGAAAAATATTTTGCAAATCCGGAAATGGCAGGAACTGACGTCAAAATGGCGAACGATTCGCTACGTCACAGTCTGCATGGCGTTAGGACCAGACTGTTTGAGATATTTCATAGTCTGGTCTTGAATGCATCCTCGAGAGATGCAGCACTGAGCTTTATTGCCGCTTTTATACAGCACAATAATCGGCGCTCACATCTTCAGGTGGACGAAAACTTAGTTTCCAGTGATGGTATGGCCTTTAATATGCTAAGTGTTTTGCAACAGCTTGCCATTAAGGTGAAAGTGGACAAAATAGATAATCTGTACACATTTCACCCAAAATGCCGCCTTAACCTTAGTGACGATACGCGACTGAATTGCACTCTGGATAAAGTTGGTTCGTGGATGGCATCACTGAATGCCGATCCAATGCACAAATGGCTCGATCCGAAGTTTGCAACAGAATGCTTCTTCCTGTGCATACACTGTCACCATCTGTCGGTGATTCCAATGACGCGGAAATATCAGCGTCTGATTCGTGCAATACGGGAGCTCCAGCGTGTCGTGGAAGAGGTTGAGAAGACTGAGCCACAGTGGCGTGGACAGATGGACGAGCCACGAAACAGACTGCTTCTGGAGCGATGGCGCTCACAAATCGCCAGGATGCAGAAGAGTCGGCTGTGTATTGAAGCAGTGCTGATGGATCCACCACTTCTATCACAGTGCCTGCAGTTTTATTCGGCCGTCTCGCGATTTCTCCTGTCGATCATTATGCCGTCGTCACAGTCCCTGCTGCCTCTTCCCGATGAATCACCAATGGCGTTTGCCGGTCTGCCGGAATACTACCTCGAGGACATTGTCGAGCTCATTCTGTTTGTGATTCAGACGTACCCGCCAGCACTCAACGAGCCAACAGTCGACGACATCTGGACGCTGTTCATCGTAATGATCTGCAGTGCACACTACGTCACAAACCGATACCTAATTGCCAAGCTGATTGAAGTATTGTTTGTGCTTAATCCTCAGGTCCAGCCATCATTACAAAGACTCAGCGATCGGCTGCTCATGGATCCACTTGCCGTTGACCACCTGGTACTAGCTCTGATGAAATTCTATTCGGACGTTGAGCAGACGGGTGCAAGCAGTGAATTCTACGACAAGTTCAGCATCCGCTACCACATCAGCATCATATTCAAAGAGCTGTGGAGCATGCCAGTGCATCGGAGCCACTTCATCGATATAGCCACATCCGGCCAGAACTTTGTGAAGTTCGTCAACATGCTGATGAATGATACAACGTATCTGCTCGACGAGAGCATGGTGACGTTGAAGAGTATTCGCGAACTTCAGGATCTGATGGACAACCGGGCCGAGTGGAGCCGTCTGACTCCCGATGTGCAACAAGCAAAACAGAAGCAACTGAGCCAGGAGGAACGCCAGTGCCGGTCATATCTTACACTTGCCACAGAAACAGTCGACATCTTCCACTACCTAACCGAGAGCATCCAGGACCCATTCCTGATACCTGAGCTCGCAGATCGTTTAGCGGCAATGCTGGACTACAACTTGCAGCAGCTCTGTGGGCCGACGTGCAATAACCTGAAGGTAAGAACACCGGAGAAATATGGCTGGGAGCCAAAGAAGCTGCTGGATCAAATGACCGGGATATATCTTCATCTCGGACGCAGTCCTCTGTTTGCGACGGCAATCGCTAATGACGAGAGATCATATAGTAAAGAGTTGTTTGACGATGCAGTCTCACGAATGAGGAAGGCCTGCATTAAGACTCCGACAGAGATAGAGCAGTTCCAGGACCTGCGCGATAAAGTTGAGAAGATCGTTGCCGAAAAGCGCATGGCGGAAGTCGACTACGGGGAAATTCCAGACGAATTCCGAGACCCACTAATGGAAACATTGATGACTGATCCCGTTATGCTGCCGAGTGGCATCATAATGGACCGGCCGATAATTCTGCGCCATCTGCTCAACTCGCAGACCGATCCCTTCAACAGACAACCACTGACCGAGTCCCAGCTTGAGTCAGCAACGGAACTGAGACGCCGTATCCACGAATGGATGTCAAGCATGCGTCAGAAGAGTAGTCGTAATTAACACAGTGTGCAGTGTTTCTGTTTGCTCCATAAATTTGTAATTATTGTTCAGCTTATGTAGTATACCGTTATCCGAACGAGATTGGCACAGCAGGTTACTTTTGGTTGCATTTTGTCATGACGCATGTTTTCTGACAGTTAATAAGGACACTGCTTGGTACACGAAGCTCCGTGTGACATGTGCCGTTACATAATTATATCGATATTTCAGCTTACTTTGGTCTTTATTCACATGTTTGTAATGTATATGTTTACACAGAAAAAAAGCAGCAGCCGTTTTGTATTTTCACTGCAGCAAGCGTTCGATGCAAATTTTTGTACATATACACGTTGTGAGATTGAAATATGCCAGTGCCCACAGAAGCATCTTAAGGTATTAAACGGTATTTTTATGAAAAGCAGCAAATTATTTCTACTTTTTCTGCAGTTTTACACAGTGCACGTGTAAATTCAATATGCACATTTTTTATCACGTTGGCAAACGTTACTCAGAAATTTCTGACATCGTGTGCAAAGTCCGTTTTCATCTGACAACTGAATGGATGGTATGAAAATTGAGCAGTAGTTTTTACCGTGCTGCATGTAATGCAGACGCGGTATAGCGAGGAGAATTCTGTCTTTCTGCCTGTCTGTCCGTCCGTCTGTCCGTCACACGCGTGATCCCTGACAAAACGGAAGAAAGATCTGTCCAGATTTTTATACCATACGTAAGAACATTTATCCTAGTTTTCTGAGAAGAAGAATGGTTGGTGGGGGGCGACCCCTTCTACCTGAAATTTTGGGT
>Ga0049105_1000531_pt1 | contig 13586 bp, 8 predicted proteins | sample WorMetvaBAHAMAS1_FD_61260 | JGI IMG/M metagenome (GOLD analysis project Ga0049105, IMG submission 61260) | Worm MetaG Olavius vacuus BAHAMAS.1 | ecosystem: Host-associated > Annelida > Digestive system > Unclassified | place: Germany: Marburg | collected 2013-04-09
TTTGTTATCTTTTTATTATCAGTACCAGTGCAATTGATTGCCTGGGAAGATTCGTCTCCGAAATGACCTATTATGTGTCGAGTGGGACGTTAAACCTTACTAAACCTAAACCTAAACCTAGAAGGCACAGATGACTTAAAGGTTGCCAATGTCCTGTGAAACTCCGGGACTTGATTTCAGATTAGAGATCAAAGTCACGAAGTCGATTTATTGAGGTCGTCTGGACTTACAGTTCAAGAATACAATGACAGCCGGTATACATGCAGGTTGTGCATTGCAAGTGTAACATTTCAAGGTCAAATGTCAAGGTCACCATGTGTCAAAACTCAAAAACCCAGGCACGGCACAAATGCGTTACTGGTGAACTGCTTGTCATACTCGACGCTGCATTCATGGAGTACCATGTGCTCAAGGTTGACGGATAGGTATAAACAATATCTCATGCACCCAACGTATGCACAAGAGTTAACAGGCTGCCGCAGCGAACTTCGGTGAATGGTAATCTCGGCATTCTCATGCATGCACCGACGATATGCTGTTAAACCCGAAAGTCAAATGGTCTGATGTAAACACCTCAAGAGACCGCAGCAGGTGAATACAAGTGGCACCACATTTCGCGTTGGCCATTGGGCCGCATAACTTGTTTAGACACATGATGTTCATGTTCATACCGGTATATTAATGAGAAGTAAAAGCTGTACCGGAAAAAAACAACCGTGCAATGTAGAGTTTACACGCATAAGTTGGTTGTGTTTTGCATGTTCAAAATAAACGTCAATCCTGCCATATCACGTGACGCGTGTGCAGAGTAACGTTCCTGGCGTCTCTAGAAGACGAAATACTAGTAAAAGCGTTATTCTCGTCTCAGTTTCTTAGTTTGTCAGTCAGTGAACAAATTTGCTAAGTTTTATAAGTGGCTTAATTTTCGGGAAATTTTTTAAGGGTAGGCCTTGAACGAAGAAACGTCCGTACAATCGATTATATTTCAGGTGCGATCTGGATCCAGAATTCTTTCGAGTTTTTACACTACAAAATTAAATTGGCGTCCGAGGTAACCAGAAATCTGTGCGCTGCCGTAAATTTCAGCTCTCATGGTCAAAGGTTAAGGTGAAATTCAATCAAAACTTAATCACTTTCAGGATTCAACATAACACATATTCACCCCAAGTTACGTCAATTTCGGTTCAATGGTTTTCCAGTTTTTTATTGCTCGAACATGCGGACATATAGACAGACACACGGACAGAACGAAAGCAATACCTGCTTTTGCTTTGCTTACATAGCTGGAGAGCAATGTTTTTCGTTAATTTATCAATTCAATTTCAGCTTGAGATTATCCCATGACCACGCCAAATTTTCTGTACCAGTCATGCTACGAAATCTTTTCTGGTTATCTTTGGCGGAGGTTTACACTCTAAATACTTCATAGTTAAAAGGATTTGGCATGAAACGTGGCCTACTTCCGCTTTCTTCTGTAATGGCAGTTTTTACGTCGATATCTGTTGGTCGTGTGGTAGACGCAGGCTCACGTGAATGCTTGGCGTTGTTGTGTTGGTTGTGCAGGCCTAGTTAAGCTCGCGACTGGAACGGGCACTTGTGTAGCCTGTTGTGTTTCTCTATATTTACCGAGTTATTTACCGAGTGCAATGCGGCTGCACCTGACACATAGTTGTCCTCCTTGCAAACCACCAACAGCATTTCAGTGGTCGTGCAGCCGATAGGACTTGTATGGGCCTACTGATGGTTTTCGATTTTCTACCTGACGGTTCCTCCTTTTCTCAGGCGATTTTTGAAGCAGTTCAAGTAGACCGTATCGACGTCTTCCTGTGTGCTCGTTGAGAATAAGTACGATCGGGTGTCGCAGTGACTGCTTCTTCGTCAGTTTCCAGTTGTGTTCTAGTTTTGTTCATCCAGGTGGAAGAACAGTGACCAGGAAGTAGCCGAGCTGTACTCTTTCTAACTTGTCTTTATTGCACTGAGTCGAGCATTAGTCCAGATATTATCTGACCGTCGACTGTTAGGAGTTCCTCAAGGACGTCTGGTTTATGTACACATACTTCAATCAATCCTATCGCGTACGGTTGGTTTCGGCGTATGCCTGTTTGCAATGAGCTGCTATCTTCAGGCCTGAGTCTCTAGAAAAAAATAACCCCAAGTCCTTTTCATAGTCTACTGCCTCTGTCGGTTGATTATTCGTGCTATACTTGTAACTAACGCTGCCCTTGCCACAGTGTAAGACTTTGCGTTTAGAAACATTGAATTCAATCTGCTATCTTTCGGTCCAGTTGAAGCAACAGACAGCGTATCACTCAAGTCTTCTATGAAAATGAGAACAAGATGCCGTATGAGTAGTGATTTGTAACAGAAATAGAGCATGATGTTTAATTAAACAGTAATTGTTTTAGATCTAGCACAACTATACGACGCTCACAACGGCACGGCGGAAACTTGTAGGCTACATGTATGTATCTAGTTACATTGCTGTACCAGATATAACCACCGACTGCTAGTCGCCGCAGGTTCACTGCTCGGCGATCCCGACCGTTCCGTGGCGCATGTCTGTAGGCCAATGGCTCGACAACTAGGCATCATAAATAAAAGGTTCTCTCCGCCTTTTCTTCGTGCGCTTTGGCATGCCGAACTAGCGCGGCGGCTGCTAAAACTGGCTGCTTTACCGTACGTTGGTGGGCGATACGGCTGCAGCTGCCAGCGGTACTGCTGTCTCCATGAAACACTGACAACTGCTCGCCCAGTCGGCCGGCCGGCTCGCCGCCGTCGTACTGATAATCTTACCTGGCATCGTCCGGCGGCTGCGCTAGGCTCGCGGCGGCCGCCCTGCGCCACTTTCTCGGCTGCGCTTCTGTTTTCGTTGTTCTATAAATGTCGACAATGGTGGAAAGTTCACGGCGGCCAGCTGCGAGAATGAAGCCGCCCGCTGACCACTGCAAATGATCACAGTAACCTCTTCGCAGCTGGAGCAGAGCTTTCGGCTTACTTCTGCCGACCAGATTTCGTAAATTTGTTGTAGTGTCTCATCTGTAGGTGATCATAGGCGATCGGCAGCAAGAACGCGGTCAGGTAATTACAACGTTACCTGCCAGGTTGTGATTGGAGCAGAACACACCTGCTGCGAGTATAAGCCGATCAGCGCCGCATCCGGGCTCGGCCAGCTGCTGAAGTCGCACGTCGGGTTGAGCGTACAGCTGGTGCGAGCCGGCCAGTTGCTGCAGCAAAGCGGCTGTGAGCCGGCGCAGCACTGCAGCAACGTGATCCATGACACGAGGACCAAACACCGTCGTACGGTCTTGACACCGAAGTGCTTGACGTGCTGTCGTCACACGTACCACCGTCAGCAATGGCCATTGACCGACTCGATATTGTCATTCAAGGCTCGGGACCATACGGCTTTCGACTGGCCGGCGGAGATGGCAGACCGCTGACTGTTACAAAGGTAACTTAGGTCTTCATTTATGTTTTCTGAATGAAAATCGATACGTGATGTTTAGCCTCTGGCCGAAAGAAATTTTTCACATCCTAGGAATCTGTTATCTGGGAATCCAGAATAGAATGTTAGGAATCTAGACCGCCAGATACCAGACGTGGACTGTAGACATATTGGTACATTTTTCATAATTTAACTTAACGCAATCCATTATTCTGTCAAACCAATCCAACCCACCAACATTCGAAAACTCACGAGTCACGACCCGACCCCACCCAACCGAACTCATAAACGAACAAACACTTTGTCACGCAACATGTTCTCTCTGAAGCCAGACAACATATCGCGCAAAAAACACCACATGCATCAGTTGTGCTTATAACGTGGCCGAGTCTTTTAAATTTCACGAGTAACCGTTCGTAATTTGCAAGCAGTCATTTACAGTTTAAACTAGCACTGACTGGCCCAACCCAACATAGCAAAACCCAAGGTTAAGAATATCGAACGCAACCCAACCCAAGCCATGAATGTACCAACACATGTCTATCTCTGGATCATACACAAAATGTGTATGATCAAACGTGTATGGCCATCGATTAATGTCACCAGCTGTTAATATCTTTGACGCTCCGCAAATACGATCTAACAGTAAGCTCGGCTACCGCAGAGATAGCGCGCGTCGGCGGCTGTTACGCCGTTTAAGGTCATTTAAGGTCATGGGTGTTGGTATTTATCGAAAGTCAGTATGTGACTTCCTATTAGCGAATAATACTAACTTACATCCTATCTCGCACCGTTTTCCAGTTATTGCGCAGCATTGGTCAAATTATCGCCTTTGACAAGGGGGTGCCTCTTGTAATGCACTCGTTCTCGGTAACCTCTGCGAATAGCGCCATAAATCATACATCGCTCAAAACTAGATTCTTTGGTCTAGATCTTTTTGTCGCAGTAGGTATGGGTCTAGCTGCAACCAGTTTGACTTAGTTAGCTTTCAAGTGTGACGCATCCAGTGTAACAACGCAAAATAATGGCCATTGCGCCGTTCAAGGTCATTCAAGGTCACATATTTTGATACCAACGGAAAGCCCGTATGCGACTTCCTATTAGTGAAAACTATGCTGATCATATCTTGCACTGTTTCCAAGTTATTGCTGATTACTGGTCAGATTTGCGCTTTATAGACAAGGGGTACCTCTCTTTAACACATTCGTTCGGGGTGAACCCCTAAACTCGAGAACGTTAAATTTGGTATCAAGAAACTAGACCATATCTAGAAATATCGCTCTATCGTGGTCTTGGACCATGTAGGCGTCACATAGCGTGGATGACGAGTTTGACATACGGACCGGTGGCGGTCGGGCGTAGCGGTAGCGCGTTGGTCTCGATCAACGAAGTTAATCTACATCGGCCCGGTTAGTACTGGGATGGGTGACCGTGTCCGGGTTCAATTCCGGTGCCGAATACTTATCTCAGTATGTAACCAGCCACAGGGTCCAACTCAGCCTTCTATCCCTCCGGGGTCGGTAAATGAGGACCAGCTTCGGCTGGGAAGAAAAAGGCAGGTATGGTTTATTCCGTTAGCGGATGAACGCGGATGTGCAGGTAAAACTGCGAGATCTCTTGAGAACGCGTGCCATACTTTAGAGCTAGAGGTGTGTTCACGACGAGGCGCTATACAAATCTACGTTTATCTTACCTTACGGACGGAGGGACAGACGAACACAGACAGACAGGCAGAACGGCATTTAGAGATATCGCGCTCTGACGATGTTAGACGCGGGCTAAAAACGCTGCTGTTTAAGGCATCATTTTGATGGTGATTGGACGTGATTGCACCAGTTTAATTTACTACAGATGCGTGATATACTTTTTGTGCAGATTCCTACAGGTTAAGATTTAGTAAATACCTTTATAATTTGCGACTGCATGTAATGCAACGCACGGTATTTCCAAGGCCTTTCTGTCCGTCTGTCTGTCTATCTATCAAACGCGTAGATTGTGACAAAACGAAAGAAACTTGTGCCCACATGAAAGATCATTCATCCCTGCAGTTTTCTAACAAGAAGAATGGTTGGTGGGGCGACCCTTTTTACCCGAACTGTTGGAGCGAAAATGCCGATTTTCAATCGATATTCGCTCGTAGCGCCTCAGCCGTAACACCTAGCGAAAATAATTCAATTAATACTAATAGGAAGTCCACTACTCACTTTCCAATGAGCCTAAGATGAACATTGTGTGTTGCCCCTAAACCCTTGAAAGGGCGGCTGAAAACGCAGAACGGTCGTTTTCCGTCTAAATTTGCACTTCACTTGAAGAAAGTCTGCTACTACAAAGTTTCTTTGTGTGAATACTGTCAGCGACAAAGTTGTAAGGCATTCACTGACCTATCTATCCATGCAAAAATGGTTCGCGAGGGACGTCCCCTACTACGTGAAAATATGGCCGAAACTGACCAACCCCCTTCAAAAACGTCAATTCCAATCAATGTTCGCTCGTGACACCTCAGCCGTAATACCAAGCGTAAAAAGTTCAGTTAACACGAATAGGAAGTCCACTGCGAGCTTTCCAGTGAGCCTAAGATGAACAGTATACATTGCCCCTAAGCCCCGTAAAGGGGGCTCAGAAACGCAAGGTGTCCGTTTTTCGTCCAAAATTTACACAATAATCTGCGATAACTTCGAAACGGTACGAGATAGAATGTAAGTTAGTATTAATCACTAATAGGATATCGCATACGGGCTTTCGATTGGTAGCAAAATCGGTGACCTTGAATGACCTTGAACGGCGTAATAGCCTTTATTTTGCGTTTTTTCGCCGAATTCGATAGCTTTGGAGGCCGATTACGTCACAGTGGTTGAAGATAGATTTATAATGTCCGCAAAATATCGTTTCTCAGTTACATTTGGCCAAAACTGACCCACGCAGCAGTTGCACGGTCTCTTTGCGACAGCTAAGCTTCTTATTACAGTGCTCTGATCTTGCCGTGATTCCCGTGAATTGTTTGCAGTGTGAGAGGCTGCGTTTGCTTGCACGTGTATGTTGCATTAACTGCTGTTGAAACGCCGTCGTTGTGTGTCTGCAGCTGCGGCGGCAGAGCAAAGCGTGTGATGCGGGGCTGCACGAAGGAGACATTTTGCTGGGTATCAATGGCTTTGAATGTCGAACGATGAGTCATTCGGCGGCAATGGCGCTGCTTGAGAACGCAGTCGACTGCATCAGTCTTTCCGTCTTTCGGTTAGTCATTCATGGCGTCACATCGCGCACAATATTTCATCATCATCGTCGTCGTCGTCATCGAATTTCAGCTTTTAATGAGATTAATATGTTACGTCGCCAAGCTTTGCAGCGCTTCGTGGACGTTTCGATGACAAACCAGTTCGTTGATAGCCAGTTCGCTGACAAGACATTTCGCTGACAAAACGATTCGCTGACAAGATGACAAGATCGCAACAACGTCGACAGGTGCATTCATCTGGCGAATTGCGAATTGTCAGCGAAGTGTGTTGTCAGCGAAACGTCCAGTTACCTTTTGTGGCTACTCTGACTCTCCAATGAAGATGAAAATGAGCTGAATATACGTGCTACTGCTGAGACCCTCAAAGCTCGTCCAGTTCATTGAGCTTAATTGTCTGCACTGTGACCATTGACCAGGGATATGTCATGCGGGTTACTGGTAAGGAAGAACTTGTAACGGACGAGAAGTGGTTTGAAGAGTTATGTATTATATAACTACGGCATGTTGCTATCTGGCCTACTTTTTAACTACAAAATTTTAGTTAACCGCGACTAATCTGATTTATTTGCACTATACTTTACTGAAGTAAATTATGTTAATTTTCGTTAATGTGTGCAGCGAAGCCACTTTGAGAATTACGGAACATGTTACAGTTATACATAGACAATGGCATTAATCCATAAAACGTATTGTGCGACTTCCTTTTGTCGGTAGGCCTTTGTGTTCTGCTCGTGTCTCTTTGTAACACCACATTCTAATCTCAGAGATTACCGAAAGAAGTTTCATCAGAAGGTTTGGTCCTAGGCCAAACCCATAAAATTCACTTAGACATTTCGTCCACCCCTCGTTTAATTTTTACAGCGGTCAAAAAGTGTGAAATGTGGCTTCGATCTCACAGTCAGCTTTAGCGCAGTCTAACAATGAAAAGGAGTAACATGTGGGACATGTAACACATCCACCTCGACTGACTATGATTGGCCTTCCTTCTCACTCAGACGTCTGGCCCACGTCTACCTCTTTTCTAATTTTTGCACCCACTCACCTCTGAGAAACACTGTCTCGTTGGGGGCTTCCTATAGAATACGGTGAATACCTCAGCTACAGATAGTCGGATTTTTCTGTAATTTGGTATGTGGGTGCGTTATGGGTCCGCGGAGGCATCGCAGTGATTGAAATCCACCTACCGTGAAATCCACGTGGAGACGGCCCCATATGTTCGTTCTTGAAATCGCTACAACTTCGGTGCGGATTACTGGATTTCGCTGGTTGCACTCTAGGTCTGCATAGGTCGCACATTGATTGAAATTTAGGCCTACTTACAGTAAAATTCAAGATGGGAGACGGCCCCTGTATTTTCAATCTTTATATTACTGTAACTCAGCCGCGGATTGTTCGATTTCGCTAAAATTTGGTACAGTTTGATCATGTCACTGCCGATACACTACAAGTGTTCAGGGTCAAAGGGCAAAGGGTCAAAGGTCACGGTCACATGGTAAATGCCAGCGTCAGTGTCTGCAGTTGAATTATGTTCGCTGTGTTGGCAATAATGCTGGCGTGCGTCATGAAGTGTTAAATGACAACGATGGTTGTTGTTTAGCGGCGCGTTGGATCAGCTGGATAGCGCGTTCAACGCGGCGTCGTCGTCACTTCGCCCGCTGTCTCCCGGCTCAATGCCACCACCGCTCTGTCTACCGCCTCCGCCAGCAGCCGCTCTCAGCTCGACCGGCGACCTCGTCATCGACCAGCCGTCTTTCCTGCGCCAGAAGTGGCCGCAACAGAAGCCGACGTTGGCGGCGGCGAACCGCCCCGCCAGCGAAGTCGGTCCGCCGCCGCCTCCGCTTCTGCCGGCGATGCCGCTCGCAACCATTGCCGAGCCGCGTGTCCTGGAATCCTGTCCCCCGCAGCCGCTGCCGCCGCCCGACACCGTGCTGCCAACATTTCGAGTGAAACCGATTTCGAGAGAAGCGAAGCACTGGACGCCGTACGATCAGCAAGCACCTGCTCCTGCCGTGACGCCGTCCCAGCATCAGCAGCCAACGACGCCGGTGCACGTGTCCCGCCACATGCCGGAGTCGGGCCGACCGGTAAAGTGGCAGCCGACTGAAACACCGGTCGTAGTTAAGTCACACGTCGAAGTCAACCTCGACCCGGAACCGGAACCGGAACCAGTTGACATGACGACGTCGTGGCCGACCCCGCCGCTCGGCCGCGTGAGTCTGAGGACGTACGAGGTCGAAGGTCCTATGAACGACGTAGAGGTGGTACCGCGGTGGGCGCTGCCGCTACGCTCAGAGTACGACTGGAGGCAGTTCTATAACTTGGGAGACAGCGACGAGTGGGAACTCACAGAAGACGGACATTACTACATCCGCAGGAGTAAGAATCAGTCGTCTTGATTGGCGTATTACATACGTAGCTTATTGAGTATCTGATAAAATGATGTAAAAAGCTTGGGCGCATGATATAAAATCATTTCCTGTTCACTGTAAACACGGGTAGGCGGTGGGGAGGGGCTTACAGTGTTTCCTAGAGTCTGTAGGTAAAGGTAAACGTAAAGGTAAACGTGGATTTGTATAGCGCCTCGTCGTGAACACACCTCTAAGGCGCTCAGGTATGACACGCGTTCTCACGGTATCTCACAGTTTTACCTGCACACCCCGCGTTCATCCGCTGACGGAATGAACCATACCTCTGTAGCTGTTACAACTGTTACCCGACCATTCAGGACTTGTCCTAATCCCGCCTATGCAGGTATAAAATTCTTTTACGCCCATGCGCAAGAATCGTTCATAACGTTGAAGTTTAATGTCATCGCCAGAATGCTATGGCGGTTAACTGTACTTTATAGCTGTTAAAATCACAGCAGCGGCAGCAGGCACGATTGCCACTGTATATGTTTGAGACTGGGTGCGGGGTTGAGCTAGAATTCTATCCACAGGTTTGATCATTACAGTAAAACTAGGTGGAAATGAAGTAGTCGATTGGTACTGTATGTCTCGGCAAGTAAATATTTCTGTGATCGTAATCTTTATATACCCACGACCTTCAAAACCTAATCATTTGGTGGCCAGACTGTGGCAAGTATGTGTGTAGGCCTAAGGTTTGGTTGAAATCCCTTCATTGGTTCAGGAGCTGTCGAGTTTACAAGATTTCTATGGCGTCGTTGTCTGACCTTGACCTTTGAACCCATGACCTTGAAAATGTCACCAGCGTCACGTGGACCTAGTGATGAGTAATTGAGAGAAATAAAGTGAAGAAAAACGGACTCACGGACGCACAGACAGACAGACAGACGCACAGACGCACAGACAGATGCACAGACAGACGCACACCATTACGCGAGGACAACCTGGCTGCTTAATGCCTCCGGTGGCTACTAGACGGCGGAGGCATATATGCAGTTCAGCATTTCTGCTAGAAAATCCATGCTTGGATTCCAGGGAGAAGTCTACTTTCTGCTTCTGAATCAGCTTGGATAAAATGGATCCGCGTCGGGGGCTTACAGTGTTTCCCTGCAGACTCCGTTGTTGTTACAACTGTTACTCGACCATTCGGGCCTTGTCTCTACTACTCCCGCCTGTGCACATATAAAATTCTTCGTACGCCCACGCGCCAAGATTCTTTCTTATAAAGTTGCATTTTAATATCGTCTTCAGAATGCTGCAGCAGTACTGCACGTTTGAGTATATACTGGAAGTTTTTTGCTTGTTGCAGAAAAGATATTTGCCGATTCATCGTTCTACGACGAACCGGAGCATAAGTATCCGACGATTGAAGAGCAGATTAAAATGGCGCGCAGAGTGGCTCAGTCTCTAACGTCGCCGGGCAACGTGAAAGCACGAGGACAACGCATGTTTCTACATCGACGAGAAAAGGCCGACCGCTGGGCGGCCGACGTGTTCGGACCCCGGCCAGCTGTACGCCGAGCGGCCGCCGCTCGCGCCGCCGCCGCCGTCGCTGCCGAACAGTCAGAGTCGGAGTTTGAGATGCCGTACTACAACCCGGCGCCGTGGTCGACGACTGTCGGCACGTCGCCGTGGGCTCATGCCGGCGGCGGCGCACCATCCACCAACACGCCGTGGATGGTGAAAGCGGCCGATACATCGCCGGCGTCGGCAAGCAGGTGGCAGCCAGTGCGTCACGTCGAGGCGGCCGCGCCGATGCCTCAGCATACCGGCAACGTTCCGCCGCAGGTGGCGTTCGGACTGGCCAAAGATCTGGCGAGGATGCACGACAAAGGAGGACGGATGTTTGCGAAGCGGCGCGCACGGGCTGCAGTCGAGGAGACAGAAGACTACCCGAGCGAGGCAGAGCGTGGCGACGTGATGCAACGTATTGTCGATAGCTACGTACCACCACAGCAGCCAGTCGCACGGTATGAAGTGATCGACAACAGCGCGGAAACGCCGGCATCTGCCCCTAGACTCATGGAGATGATAGAACGATCTCGAGCGACGTCTGGTGGTCCATCCGCTACACACCCGGCTGCAGGTCAGCTCCATATAATTATAGTGGTTAAAGCGGGCCGGAACGCGGCGGAACTGAGTTCCGGCCAAAGAAATTGTCTGTGACCATTTCGGGGCAACCAGAGTCACTGATTCTTGCCGAAACCTGTTCTGTCGTCTCATAAACCCCGTTCACAGTACGTACGGCGCCGTACGTCGCGACGTACGTTGACGTACGGCGACGTTGTAATCAAGCACGTTGATTTCTTCGGCAGCGTTCACACACACTGCGTCGTCGTACGTCGACGGACGCAACATGCCACACAATCGAGCTCGGCTCAATTTGTGCGGCATGTTGCGTTGCGTACGTTGCGTCCGTACGGCGACGGACGGCAACGCAATTGTGCCCATTGACAACAACGGAAAGTAGCATATAATTTAGCATCTGCAATGTCCCATGTCGACATACGGTGTCGTACGTCGCCGTACAATGACGCATCGCCGTACGTCTACCTGTGTGTGTCGACGTACGGCGCCGTAGGGTCTGTCGAAACTGACCTGAACTGACCCAAACTGACTGATCTGGCTCAAGTGTTGTCATAGAAGTTTAAATGCTGTAAAATAAATTTAGTTACGCTGCATACTTGAGTTATTTAAGACACAGGTAAGATAATTACCTATTTATTTGAAGTTTAATTACTACGGCAAAAATTCTTTAATATGTCATAAGTACTTTTATAACCAGTTTAAAAATAACACCACCTCAGATATGTAATTTATGCGTACAACTACAATCACGACGACGAAACAATCACCTTTGTAAAAAATATATTTGTTATCGCAGCTCAGTAACTCTCTACAATGAACTTCGAATCACCAGTAGTCCAGTAGTCCTGCACGACCGCTCAACAAAAACACACCGTACGCCTACAACGGAACTGTAACCACGTCATTCACGCTACCCAAACTTCACGGTCTTTGTCGATGGCATCGATCTCGTTCGTGCAGCCACGCGCCGCTTTCTCTGACCAGCTTTTTCCCCGCAGTGTTATTATTGTGTTATCCTTTAACTTAGCATATTCATTGTATGCTATGCGTTCTGTCATGGCTCATTAAACGAATATGAATGAGTGAAATGAATGAATGAATGAATGAATGAACATTAGCTACGAAATTTCATCGATTTGTGGGCCAAAGTTCACCAAATTTTGGAAATGCATAGGGGACCCTTAGTAGTTTGAAAATCTTTCCCCTTGTTTACAGCACGTTTCGTTTTGAAGGTGTTTGTGGACCAAAGTTCATCGAAGTCGGAGACAATGTGAGGGGGGGGGGCTTCGTAGTTTAAAACTTTTATGCGTTTGTCTATATCATGTTTGTTTGTTTCTGAAGGTATTTGCGCTTATATGTCGTCATAAATCAGAAATGGGCAGTTTGGAGCCAACGTTTTAGGGGCATAGTGATTAAATCCCCAAATTTTTCCCGTCCATTTTCAAATATGGCTCACTGCTGAACAGGTTACAAAATTTGGTCGAGTTCTGTTCGATGACCTTCGTGTGAATGAAAAAAATACGACAACGTTGAGAGGGTGCATCAAAACTCACTGTTAAATCTCAGCCGCATGTGGGCAAAAGTTAAAACATCTTTTTCCATAAGTCGTTATTTCATTTTGTATCGCGAAGATACTAACGCTTCACTTGCGATATCGAGCACTTACAGGCGACACTGCGTTGGAACTTGTTGTCGCTACTGACCGGGTCGTTTCTTTCGATTTTTCGTCACATCTCGTATGTCACAGCTGTTGCCAGGAAACTGTGCAGCGGTCAAGTTCTTGATAACACTGCAGAGCGCTCCACCATTTGACCGTCGTTTCAAAGAAGATGTGTGCAGTTGGCTCAACTTGCCAGTCATTCATTTTCGTTCATTCATTCACGTTTATTTTAGACCACAGTCCATAGAACACTAAAAGCTAAAAACATGCTAAAACATACTAAAAAAGAGTGAAGAAAACTACAGAAAATAAAATTACCACAGAGCAATGCTTGCAAAGCACTGAATGATCTGATTGCATGACAACGAGCAATGACTAGCAAACAGAACATGAGAGTTATGCACAATAGTGTCGGCAGTTGGAAGACCGAGCTCTATTAATATGCCGGACATATCACATCTTGCATAACCAAACAACGTTTTAATGCACTTGTTATAGGCAGTCCTGAATTTGCGAAAAGCAGTATTGTCTTTGGCGTTTGTTTTGTGTTGCTCAAAATGCAGCTACCTGTTTCCTTTATTGCACAGTTATAAATATAGGGTTAGTTCTAGCGACGTATGAAGGTGTGTTTTATTCCGGTTTGGTTGCTTCATAAAACCATGTATTCAAGACACCATTTACGATATGCACGAGTTTAGTTCATCACCCGAAATCAATGTCGAAGATTCGGCCAATGAAAACAAGAGCCCAGCTATT
>Ga0049105_1000532_pt1 | contig 13585 bp, 9 predicted proteins | sample WorMetvaBAHAMAS1_FD_61260 | JGI IMG/M metagenome (GOLD analysis project Ga0049105, IMG submission 61260) | Worm MetaG Olavius vacuus BAHAMAS.1 | ecosystem: Host-associated > Annelida > Digestive system > Unclassified | place: Germany: Marburg | collected 2013-04-09
AGTAATCAAATACATCGGTGATGTTTAAAAACTTTCATAACAGCCTAAACAGCTTAGAGTATCAGTATTCAGTTCACAACAGCCTCTTACACTTACATTCTAACTTTCAAGACGCGATTACCCCACAGAACATAGCTTTAAAATTGATAATAAACGCACTTTTCAACGCACTTTAACGCACATTATTTTCGCAATGAACGTGCGCAACAACTATGGTTGATTTTGTGTTTTATCCTTGTTTATAAACTTTATATATGTCTGCCATTGTACATTCTCTGTTGTTTGTCGATCGTTTTACCTGTTTGCTGAATAAACGTTCTCATATATCCTCCCATTCAAATAGGTACTGGTATTTTAGTATTTTGTTGTGATGGAGTCCAGCAAAGTAAAATACTAATACCTGTTACTCCGTCGACTTTTATAAATGTCCACACGTAAAAGGTATTTACAAAAGGAATGTACCTAGCATATTTCTCCAGGCTGTGTTGTGAGCACCGCTACGTCGTCACAACGTTCTGTTGTGTTTTCAACGCAGAAGCGATTCCGAACAGTACAGTGATCTGCCAAGTTCACGGCGGTCAAGCACACAAGATCTCAATGGTTCTTCACCGTCGCTAGTGTCGTGTGGGGGCGCTGCAGTGCGTGTGACGCAACTTCCGGTTTCCTTCAATTTGCACTGGCGCCGAACTCGAGAACACAATACCGACATTATGCCATCCAACTCAGGTGGGTCTATTGTGAGCGCACAATGGCGTCTTTTTCCTTCTGTCCGCAGTACTGTAGTGGCCAATGAAATATGGGTATGCATTATGCTAATGCATATTTATGTTTCATTAGCAATAAGTGTACAAGTGCCAAATTAAGACAGCAGTACCAATGTAAAATGTTATAGTATTCAACAGTTTTGAAAATTGTGAGATTTAATTTTGTGCTGATAGTGTGTAATATTTTGTGTGGTTCATAACTTTACTTTTTCTTTTGTTGTCTTCTCTGTCTGTCTGCGTCGTTTCGTAGTTGTCTACCAACTCTGCTTTGGTGAAGTAAAAAATTATAATAATTGTCAGATGCTAAACAACGCGGCGAACCGGGTAATAGGAATGGATGGTCTTTCTGGACATGAGCACTGAGCAGGGAAGTGGGAGGTTTTTTGCACCATGGAATGAAACTGGGACGAAGCTGTCTTAGTTGGTCCAGGATCAGGATCATACATTCGGTTATTGGACAGTTAAAATGCAAATAGGCCTACAGGCAGATGTACAAATCCAGAAATGGAACAAACAGGTTAAGAGTGATACCATACCAGGGCTGTAATAATAGGTTTTAAAAACCTAGGTTTTAATGGGTTTTTTTACTAGAAAAACCTTGAAAACCTCAAAAGTCAAAATTTTAGGTTTTTATATTTTTTTACAAAAACCTTTAAAAACCAGATTTTAGATTCACAGTCACAGCAGAAAATTGTTGCCTTTAGCTTTGCTATAGTCTGCACATGGTGTGGCAGGAGAAGGGTGTATCATGTATGAGATATTCTTCGTGAATTTCTTGGTCATAATTTAGTGTCCGGTCGTACATCAAAAGCTAAAAACCTAAAAAATCTAAAAAGTTTTTCTAAAACACTAAGTTTTTTCCAGCCCTGTATCATACTGACATTCGCCAATAATATCAGATAATACTTCAGTAGGCTACTACAGTTCGGATGTTTAACAGTACAATATTTGCAGGAATGTATACACAAATATAAACAAACGTGGACAAAATAAAATATTTTTTTTCAGCAGGTCACGGGGGCGATTTCCCATCTCAGCCCCAGTGGTGTACTGGCAAACTTGGAAATGGAAGAATGTCCTCTTCCCTCCCTTTATTTACCCTCCCCTTCCCTCTCCCTTCTTTTGCCCTTCCCTCCCGTCCTTCCTCGTCTGCTTCCTTTAAAAGTAGGCCCCTTAAATCCAGCCAGGGGGAGCGCTGTAATCCCCACAGCGGGGTCTGGGGCGTAGCCTCCGCCGAAATCGAATTTCGTGCATTTTGGCTTTAAAATGTGACATCTGGTGGCAACAATTTCAATGATTTTACTGAGAATCAAGTTACCGTAGACTTTGCATTTCTTTAGAAGCCTACTTGGGGGAATGCTACTGTATCACCATCCCCCCTGTCCTGATATCATTTGGGGGAACGGCGTTCTCCCCCGCGTTCCTCCTCGACTACCCTGTATAGATCCACCATCGGCCGACACATAGCTGTATGTGGGCGACCGGCCAAGACATTCAACGCGTTCTGCTCTCTGTCTTCGTGTACAGATGCCAGAGGCTATAGCTGCCAACCAGGCGGTTTGTCTTCTTGGCTGCGTAGACACAGTTCTTGCAGCCTGTTAGTACTGACAGTAAAATAGTAGTAGTTGTACTATTATGCGGTCCATGCCGTATAGTTTATAAGGAGTCGTAATGCGGTGGATTAATTGTACTGGTAAGATACGCTTTAAAACATGCCACGGGAGGGTACCTAGAGAAGGCAGGTTCCCCGGAAACATGTCTTAAAAGTTCTATTGGTCGGTTACACAAAGGCTACTTGCGAATTAAGATAGTTTAACAACGTCGATCTTTAAAACTCCGCTGAACTTAGTTGCTGCAACGTACTGGATGCGAAACATGGAACAAGACAAGCTAACTAGCGTATGCACACAGAGATGCATAATGACAATTGTTTATTAGTGATCAAATATTCATTGTAATTAATATGTCTGAAACTCTTTGGAGCTGTTTTGCATGCGAATGAGCTGCATTGGACAATTTGAACTTAGAAGCATAGGCGTATCCATGTTTTGAAATGTTGGGGACCGGTCTAGCGGCCAAAGGCTAGGAAGAGATGAAGTCTGGGAACGGGTTCTCCCTCCCAGTATGGCGAGGGGCTATGGAGAGGGGTTGTACCCGTGTACCCCTCTCCAGAATATTTCTGATTTGTTGTAGGCCTGGCTGGAAGTGGTGCATTATGTTGCGTTTCTGCGCATGGTTTATGACTTCGAAAACCTAATTGTGACACGTTTATTCGCCACAAAAGGCAGCAACAGAATAATAATAGACATAAAAATACTAAAAAAGAAAGAAGAGAAATATAATACAATAAAAATACAAACATGATTATTCCACAAAACCAATACAGTTCGTAGTCGTAAACATAGGAAATACATAAAGTACTGTTACAAACAATTAGAATAGCAGTATACGATTCATATTAATCACAAACCATTTTAAAAGCAGTACTATTTCAAATATAAATCGTCTTCACCATTATGACACACCACGAACCAAACAATATCAGTAAACGTGCTTACACTAAAGATATGTTCTGTATTTACCGTCTGTTAATGAATTTATCAGTTTCTAGAGTAATCTGTTTAGCGACTTAATAGGTTCGGTCTGCTTATTATAATGTATGAACATTTGGGCCTACCTGGTGCTTTGATGATTAACAAAAAGTGGGGGACATTTGCAATGCCGTCCATCTCTGTCCAAAAAATTTATGTCTTTTCCACAGGGAAATACTGTTAGAAATCGATTAATATTTGATGAAGTTGCTTCCGTGAATTGGTGGTCCAGCTTTCTGGGACGAGGTGCATATAGCATGTTGCCCATTTCGCAGTACAGTAGTTGCTTTTTGGTTGATATATTTATGATATTGCATTTATTTTCTATGTTTAATTCCTGATGGTAATGAACGGCGTACGATTGTGAGCAGGAGAAAGAAGGCACAAGTCGCATCATAAAGTCGGACGAATCCCCGTTGCATCAACGCCGTGTTCTTCGAAACAGAGAAAAGATGAGCGCGAGTTCGTAGACGGCGCTTCTAACAACAACATTTCAACATCGGTATATTTCATTTTCGTTCCATCATTCACAATTTTCATCATTTTTCAAAGCGTACGAAGAGGACTCTTTTTCAGACCCCGTCTTTTCCGTAAAAGTGCCGTAGCCTACCGCGAGCTAATAAAGTCAGTCATTTACGTTGACAGCAAACAGCATTATTCTAAGTGTATTAGCCTACCGAGCAGTGTGGGACAACTGGACAGTTTCTGCCGTGCGGCTGCATTATGTATTAATGCAACATATGATCTTGCTATGCGAATTCTGTCTGTCCGTCCATCTTTTCACTGGAAGAAAAGAAGTTTTGAATTTAAATTTGCTAATATCACGGCGCCTCATAACCACTTTGGCGATATATGTCGGGAGTTAACTGTACTTCAATGTTGAATGTTGTCTGCTAATTGTTGTGTGTGTGCAGATAGAATCTGGTCGTTCGCAAAGCAAGCGTTCTAGCACTGCGCCCAAAGTTGTCGACAGACCAAGTCCGCCAACTTTTGTTGATTGGGATCACATGGAAGGAGACAGGTCTAGAAGACATCAGAGGGGTGGAAAACAAGGAAACAAGTCTAGGAGTGGACCCTTATATCAAAAATATCGAGGGAGTGTCGCTCCTATATCCGCCACGTCGAAAACACCAGCGTTATCATCTGCAGCAGCACGGTCGACCAATGTCAGACACGCACCTGCTGGTTTGTTTCGATTCCATTCGCCAGAGGTCGCCACCAACTCTACCACATCGCTGCCGGCGGAAGCATCCGCGACGAGCCATTGGTCGGCCGAAGCCGAACGGTCGAAACCCGCCGGACTGGTTCGTCGGAAGTCCGACCTGGGTCCGATCGCCGAATCCGTCAAAGTCGCCACGGTTAACGGCGATGGGACAACTTCGAAGGACCATGCGTCTGGATTGCTCAGACCACTGTACGAGTATGTGCACATTACGAATATTAAGTTTTTTTAAACTTACGAGTATCTGCGAAATTTAAATTTAGAATTGACGACGAAAATTAAAAATTTAATCATGTTTTTTCTATTTTCTGTGCATTTTCAGCGAACATCACAGAGTCCGCAAGTTTTTATTTTTTTTAATTTACAAGTATTTGCGAAAATTAAATTTGAAATTTGACGAAAATTAAATATTTAATCATGTTTTTTTCTTTCTATTTTCTGCACATTTTCAGCGAACATCAGTCCGCATTGTACAAACTTGACTAGCAAAAACTAGACAGTAATCAGTTGTAGAACCATTACAGTCTATATATAATTAGGCCTACTCAGTCCACTCTGTATAATACACATAACTTCAATGACTGTTCACTGATATAGTGTGATATTAATCGATGCCTATAATAATCAGTTTTCGGCATTTATGTTGTCGCATATGACGGACTGCGTAAATAAGACTACTTCAACGTAGAAGAAAAGTATTTACATTTTACGAGTAATAAAAATCTCGTAATAAGCTTCCAGACATTTTGTAGGCCTACCCTAACCTTTTCGTACCCTGGAGGTATGTTTAACTCTGACCATAATCCTGGACCAACTCTAACCCTAACACTAACCCTTAAACTAACCTGATGTACTTAATTAACCCTAACCGTCGCAAGAAACACTGGGTACGAGACGCCAGGTACGAAAAGGTTAATGTACGAAACGTCTGACACTGTCGTAATATTCGCGAATATTTACGATCATTGAAGCCAGAAGTCACTAACTCTCTTTCTGCGTTTCAGACGTAGTGGAATCCAGCTACCGTCTACCGTTGTCCACCGTCGCGGCGAAACGACTTCCGGTCTTCCTTCCACCTTGTCGGAGTCTGGTACTGGAGAAGAAAACTTGCGGATTTCTAGCTCAACGGACGACCGGTCGCTGGCTGCAGCTAGCAGACCGGAAGTGACGTCACAGACAAAGAGTGCGACCACGGCGCGGCCTCGCGTACTGGCGCCGTCCGACCACATCACCTGCTTACGTCAGAAGAACCTGCGTCGCCGTGATGACGTCATCACTTCCGGTGGTCACATGATGTCGAACAGCGCCCCGGAAGCCGCTGCGGATAATAAAAGCGTAAACGGAGAATGGTAATGTATTACATCTTATACACCTCTTCTCTGGGATATTAGGGATTTAGGGTCATATTCACACAGCCGGATTAAGGATTAAGCTAACAAGGCTGCAGAATAAGGCTCAAGATTTCATAGGCAAAACAACCGTAGGGACCGGGGGAGACTGGTCCCCCCAACTTTTAGGTTGGGGGACTCTAATATGAGGTTCTACGGGTAAAAATTTGCAAGTTTAGCTCCCCGGGGTGGCGGAGCCCAGGCCGCCAAAAAATTTTGTTTATTTATAACCCAGAAAGCATGTCTCTAGTGGCTTCAAATGTTCTATTTCTGTTAGACGAAATTTGAAAATTGAAGCAAATGTAGCTTTTCGAAATATGTAGTGTGTTACCCAGCATACGTTATTGAATTCTACGTTATAGTTTCTTTAAATTTTATTTCGGGATGTCGTAATTAACACCCAACATAAGCCCCTCCCCCTTCGCTACGGCCTTGGTGTCACATAGTATATTGGAATCAGTGTGTACGTCGTGTCCAGTAAAAAGTAGTACCATCATCTCACGGTGGTAACCTTGTCAAGCCTTAACCGATTTTCAAAGTTCTTTTGTCGCTGAACACGGTGATACATTCTCAATAAATCTTGCCTTGTATCTTCCGCCACAGTTTCGGCATGTTGCTGCACTTCCGCAGTGAAAGTATTTTGAAAATGGATTAAGACATAACAAAGTTAGGCTACTGCCATTTGTCGGTGTTCCGCTTTTTGGGTGACAGACGTTTCGCACCCTGGCCTTTTCGTAACCCGGCGTTTTTAAGAGGGTTAAGTTAGGTAACTTGGATTAGGGTTAGGGTTAAGGGTTAGTGTTAGGATTAGATGTTAGTGTTAGAGTTATGGATTACGGTTAGCGTTGGGATCAGGGTTAGGGTCACGGTTAGAGACACTTTGGATACGAAAAGTCTGGGTACGAAAAGGTCACGGTACGAAATGTCTGGATTGAAAGCCCACTTTTATGGGACACAGTGTATTTCTGTAAATAGCACTGCGCATTGTGCATCGTTTGTATATTTGGCAGCTTATTCGCCCGTGCTAAACCTTGTTGTTTGTAATTAGATGTACTACTTGGCCTTCGAACCAGCACTGGTTAGGCCTACTTGTGTCATATAATGTGCAGCTGTCCTGTGTGTCAGCTTGTTGTCGTAGCGTTCGGACTGCGATGTAATGAAGAAGATTATTATTATTATTCTTGTCTGTGATACAGTAATAACGATCTGGTGGACGAACTAACCGATACGTTCCTCGTTGAGCCGATGCCGCCGATCACAACGTCCTTCAAGCGTTCATCACCGTCATCATCATCATCATCGTCGTTATCTCATCGCTACCGGAGCACCAGTCCACCGAGCCATCTCACCTCGTCTCTCGGTCGACGTCCAGCCGCCGCCCGTCAACTAACTCCGCCGTGCGGGGTCGAGACGCCGGCGTCCAGACTCTACCGCCTGCGCCGCAACAGTTTCAGCGCCACGTCCGCCACCTTTCAACGAGGTTCGTTCAGATTCATGTCGATGGAGGCTTCCAGACACTTTGTACCCTAAGCTTTTCGTACCCAGGCGTTTCGTACCCTAGGCGTTTCTAACCCTGACCCTAACCTTAACCCCTTACTCTAACACCAGGCCTGCCAAGTCACCCGCATTTTCTGCCCGAAATGATATAACACGTAGTTGTTCCGCACGTTCACTGCGAAAATAAAGTGCGTTGAAGTGCGCTCACTGTTCGACGAAAATAAAATGCGTTGAAAGGTGCGTTTATTATCAATTTTAAGCTACATTCTGTGGTGTAATCGCGTCTTCAAAGTTAGAATGTAAGACTTAAAAGAGGCTGTTATGAACTGAATACTGATACTCTGAGCTGTTTAAGCTGTTACGAAAGTTTTTAAACATCGCTGATGTATTTGATTACTTAAGATTAAATTTAAAAAAAACAAGGGAATGAAAACCTAGAAAAACGTGAAGTGAGTTCACATAATAAAAAGTTCGCCGAAAATAAAGTGCGTTTTGCACGTGCAAAACAACTATGATACAAAATTTTCAAGCAAGAATTGCAAAAAGACGAATACTGGACGAAAGTTGCAAACAACCGTTTCAATCGATCTCACTCCGCGGAAAACGATCGGACACTGTCATCTCGTCCCAGTGGCGTCGCCAGGATTTGTTGCTAGGAGGGGCAAAGATTGAAAGTATGTCATGGGGCACTCACGGTGGACTTCGGGGCCGGGTGCAGCCGCTGCTCGATGACTAATAGTTTTGTAATGCAGTACTGATCGAAAGAGCTGTGAGTTGTTGACATGCATCAGCTAATCTCGCAGACTACACAATACTTGGATAGTTGGCTGTCAGATTTACTCCAAAGTGAACTAAACTGAAATTGTTGAAAGTCGATGGGGGGGCACGTGCCCCAGTGCCCCATAGCTGGCGACGCCACTGTCTTCTCGACCTGCGGATAGCATTGTCACAGTCAAGACGTGCAGTGTGATGAATTTATGACATTATCAAGCCATTGGGTTAGTATATTCATTCCTGTTGGCACTGGGACAAAAATCGTAATAGTCGCTCAATAACTGCCAGAGTTATAGTCGAAAACAAATGGCACGTTTTTACGGCTCACGGTGTATATTGACTGATTTTAACACCCAACCCCTTTGTAAATTCAGCTAATTTTGCCAATATGTACCGTAGTTAAATCTCTATTTGTTTATTTGTCTGGTTGTTTGTTTATTCGTTTGTTTCATTCTATCTGTTCTGTTCTATCACTACCATGCTTTTGGTGAAATAAAGATATATTTTAAAACATACCTTCGTGGGTAGGCGCAGTGTGTACTAGCAATGGTCGCAGCCACTGCTAGGGAAGAAACGGTGAGTTCTGTGTAAACAATAGGTCATTACCGGGACTGCTAGCATACTCGGTTAAAGGCGCTGACTGTTAACTCAGCCGGCCATCCGGCCATCCGGCCAACATGTGGTCGTATGCTAGCTTAATCGTGTGTAATCCTCGCCTGCTCAAAGCGCCAGTGGCGGCGCCAGCACAGTAAAGGAGCCTAGTCATTTCGAGGTCAGATAATCCTCCAGCCAGATCACACGGATGCACTTTTATCCTCAGAAAAAGTTGACGACCTTTTTTCAGTTGTCGCCCTCAAAACACAGGCCGCCAACGCTGTTTCACCGTCAAAATAAAACAAATAAAGCGGTCAGCTATGGTAACATTTTTATTCTCTGTTCACACTATTACCGAAGCAAAGCAATACGCAGGGCTAGGCAGGGCGGAGCCAGGGCTTGAACCAGGGAGGTGGATCTTCCAGCCAGGTCATTTGACCTGGCGCGTCCTGGTGTAGCGCCGCCACTGCAAAGCTCAAACGCGGAGGACCTTGCTGTCTATGCAAAAAATCTTCTTCTTCTTCTTCTTCTTCTTCTTCCCTCTAACAGTTTCAATAATTGTTTTGCATTACGACCTCTGCTTTCCCCGCTGGTTGAGATCCATGATCTAAGATTTCTTTTCGTATCAGGTTCCGACAACTCTGCTTCTGTCGTCGACGAAAACGACCGACCGGCGACCGGACATGGCGTCTCAAACAAGACCGGAAGTGACGTCATCGAGGACGGCGTGACGTCACAGTACGATGGGCAATCCAGCTTTTGGTCGGCCTGCAGCAGTACCCAGTCCAGCTGGCACAATGACTTCAGGTATGTAACTACGTAGACCTTCGTTTTTTTATGTAGAGAATTTGGTGCGTGCATTTACATAACTGTTGATGTAGGCTTCGCATTAATGATCTCCGTGAGGCAAAATGTGATGCCTGAGGGATAAATTTGCACCTACCAAAAATAAGTTCACACACTCCCTGAAATTGAATTTGAGGCAGAATTTCACAGGAAAAGGGTAAAAATGAAAAGGGGAGGGAATAGAGGGGGATAGAATAGAAGGGACTGGGCAGGTTGGAAGGGGAGGATGAGGGGGGTGCATCCCCTCCACCGGCGTATGTAAGTGTAGCTGGCCGACTGACTTCACCGCATATTCAGAACGGTCGTGTACAATGGTAAGCAAAATTGACTGCCAGGTATGAAAAAGTTTTCAGCTCTCGTGGACGGGAACCCCGAACGTTCCACCAGGGACTCTGCCCCGGACAGAGCCCCGGACCCCGTTGAGGGATCCGCCCCAGACCCCTTCATCCCCACCTGCAACTTGCGGATCTGTTCCATGGTTGGAAGTGGGATATGAAATAGGTCTAAGTGGAGGGAGAGTTGGAGAGCAGTAAGAATTGGGATGAATGAAAACGATAAGGAAGAAAGCAGGGGAAGAGATAGTGTGATTGGGGATTACATACACCATGTAAGGGGATAGACCCCCTCCTCTATAGAAGATGGTGTGGTTATGTAATGGTATCGGAATGGCGTCAGACTTGCCATTTGGATTGTTGGCAGGGTCAGCCTACTCGGAAAAGTTGCGGATGAATTTTTGCGAAATTTGATATAGGCCTGTACTGACTAATAGACTTTTATTAGTAGTATAATTTGTATGTTTTGTATCATTACGCGCTGCTTTGGGCGTGATAATTGATGGTGATCAACAACACCTACGTATGCAGATAAACGTGTGCCCTAAAACGCCTTTAATTCAATTTTATTCGCCAGAGGGAGCCGCTGATCGTCCACGGTCAAGGTGCTGTTAGTTACACGAGCCTTTCGTTCATCAGATCATCTTTCTTGAAGAATAGAATCATTTCGCGCAACGCAATCTACGCACAGAACAAGCAACTGTTTACAACTGATATGACATATACAAACACTTGCTATTTTTTAAGAAAATGTTTTTGCCACTGACAAAAATATTTGAAATTGTATTTCGTGCATTTCTGCCATTCGACAGTGGACCGTTTCTGTAATATTTGCAAGAAGCTGTTGACCCCCGTAAATTCGTGTTACCCATCCCACTGCACGTCCACAGTTCTCGCGCCAGATTTATGCAAAACTCATGTAGTAGTGGTAGTAGCAGCAGTGCACAGCATAATAGTACAACCGACAGAACGCTGTTGATACAATGTAAGAAACAGTGGCGGCGCTACACCAGGGCGCGCCAGGTCAAATGGCCTGGCTGGAAGATCCACCGCCCTGGCTCCGCCCTGCCTAGCCCTGCGTACGATTTCTATAATAAATAGGCCTATATAATACTGTGAACAGAGAATAAAAATGTTACCGTATCTGACCGCGCTTTATTTGTTTTATTTTGACGGTGACATGGCGTTGGCGGCCTGTGTTTTGAGGACGACAACTAAAAAAGGTCGTCAACTTTTTCTGAGTAAAAACTTCAAAAAGTGCATCCGTGTGACCTGGCTAGAGGAATTTCTGACCTCGAAATGACCTGGCTCCTTTACTGCGCTGGCGCCGCCACTGCGGCTTGGGAGCAGCAGTAAGTTATAATGTATGTTATGGCATATGCGTATGAGAGAAAAGGACGTAAGGATAAAGGGTATTGTACCCCAATCATAAAATCCTGGTTACGCCACAGGGAGGGGGCAGCTGCCCCGTTGCCCCTCCTCTGTTGGGACGCTTTCGTGCGCTGAGCATTTGCCGCCGGCGGCGAACCATCGCATCGTCGGAATTACTCAGTGTTTTGTCTTGCTGACGTCGGAACACTGCACGGCACGATGGTACTTCTCAGTAAAACCAATTTACGCATCAATTCGGTCAATTATCAAGGCGCCGCGCGGCTGAGCCGGCTGCTGGCGTGAAGGAATGCGCAAGTCGAAAAGGTTAGACACACACCGCCGTCGGCACGGAGTGGCACGTAGTTGTAATTCGGGGATGGGCAAGAATAATCAGGTAAATAAGGAGGCGTAGTCCAAGTGCTCAGATCGGTGGCGTCCGGCCGTTGTGTTGGGGTTTTGGCTATGGAGTACAAAGTTGCCGTGCTCACGTACAAGGCCTTAAACGGTCTCGCGCCGCCGTACCCGTCGTCGGCTTTTACCCATGTTGCCGATGTGCCGTCTCAACGTTGACTCTGTTCGTCGTCCACCAACCAACTGCTGGTGCCGTTCTACCGGCGGTCCACGATCGGTCGGAGGGCGTTCCCGATCGCTGGCGCTCGTGTCTGGAACGATCTTCCATCTGACGTTACCTCTGCTCCGTCGCTGGCCGTCTTTGGACGGCGATTGAAGACAGAACTTTTTCGCCGCTGCTACAATGCTGCCTGACTGTTCCTTACTCTTATAGTGGTCCTTGAAATGGACTTTCTGTTCAGGCCACTCTAAATATTTCGCTTGATTGATTGATTGATTGATTGATTGATTGATACGGTTATGGTTAGCGTTAGGTACCGTTTAGGTTTAGAGTTACGGACAGTGACTTTGCGGCCGATGCGTCACAATGCATTGATAGCCTAGACGCAGCAATCGGCTGCTGAAGTTTCTAAATCCGAGAACTTATGATAATCGGCGGCATAGACGTGTCTACAACAGGTAAAGGGGTACGCGTCCCCCTCAGATATTTGGACGGGGGACGGCGATGCAATGTCCCCTTCACTTTTTGCTAACCATAAAAACACCCAGTAGGCGTAAATGCGTATCAGTGGCGTCGCCAGGATTTGTTGCGAGGAGGGGCAAAGATGAAAATTATGTCATGAGGCACTCACGGTAGACTTCAGTGCCGGGTGCATCAGCTGTTCGATAACTAATAGTTTTGTGACTGATGCAGTACTGATCGAAAGAGCTATGAGTATTGAGTTGTTGACATCTGCATCAGCTGATCTCGCAGACTACACAATACTTGGACAGTTGGCTGTCAGATTTACTTCAAAATGAACTAAAAATGAAATCGTTGAAAGTGGAGGGGGGCACGTGCCCCATTGCCCCATAGCTGGCGACGCCACTGATGCGTATGCTGAATTCATTAAGTCACTGACCAAATGACTCAATAAACTCTATTAGCAGAATGTAGATGCACCAATGATCGACGGACGATTTGAACCGATGAATACGTGAGCCCTTTTTCGGCTATAGTGGAGATAGTTTTCATCTGCCGAATACCCTGGCAGTCCGTCTCCCCTCTCATCCATATCCGACGAGGATCGATGCATAGCACTCAATATGCACGGCCGAATGTATACTGCTGCATGCGCAAGTATGACGTGTACGCGTGCAATGACGTGTCCGTACAGATGGCACGACCCCGGGACCCGGCGGCGCGAATTGGACGGGCACCGACCAGCCGCCAGGGGTCGCCACTGATACCCATCTCGGCGGGCGAGAGTTGTAACGGGGAAAGCCGATATAGCGTCGGGCCAATTTACTTCCGTACGCTCTGCGCAAGAATATCTGGTATTGGCATCTTTGTAGTTATATAACGGCGGAGAGACGGTCTGGTAGATTTCGTCTGATACTCTGAGCGAAACGTTTTGGTGACTGACCGGATATAAGGAAGATACTAATATTTAGTAGAATCTTTATTCACCGAGTATCACACGGTAGAAGAAACACAGCAAACTGATGTAAACACAAAATAAGGAAAAATATAAATAAAACTAGAAATACGTTCTGTGGAACGTGGTATCTGCCCCATAGCCACGTCCACAATTAATGAACGAACTGTTCCTATAATTATGGCCGGATACATGGCGCATGAACGAGAGGGCTATAT
>Ga0049105_1000533_pt1 | contig 13579 bp, 6 predicted proteins | sample WorMetvaBAHAMAS1_FD_61260 | JGI IMG/M metagenome (GOLD analysis project Ga0049105, IMG submission 61260) | Worm MetaG Olavius vacuus BAHAMAS.1 | ecosystem: Host-associated > Annelida > Digestive system > Unclassified | place: Germany: Marburg | collected 2013-04-09
AAATTGTTACGCAGTTGATATTTGAACCCACCAATCTCGACCGCTTTAGCACTGCTCCACGACAGACCAATTTCAAGCTGTATAAGTGAACATCTTCTACTAGCTATTCGGCTAAAACGTATTCGGCTAAAACGGCGTCTGCTTTCCTGTTATCCGTCTCTTCAAGTTTCCTGTGGTTTCTCGCACTCAAGCACACAAGTCGCCGCTATAGACTTTGCGCAAATAGACCCAATCGTGCTGACGGCCTCGACGTGGCCACAAATCCCCGAATTTTTGGCGACGAACTGAATGGTGCGACGATCGTGACGAATGAGCTTGGTCGATGTCGTTCTTCCAATTAGTCAATGGACTGGAGTATACACTACAGAGCTCGGCTCGGCGACGTCGAGTTACCAACGGGAGGCAGCGAGCTTGGCGGTCGATGCGCACTGTTTGCCGACGTCAACAATAGCGTCGCCGCCGCCGGCCGCCATCACCGTCGCAAATAGACCACACGGGCAGCTGGCCCTGCGTAGTCATCGATAGCTCGCCGGCCGCGATTGAATCGTATCTAATTGGACATTGACTGCCGAGCGCAGCCGAGCCCGCGCGCGCCGACAAAAAGTGTCGCTGATACGCCGCTATTGTGCCGGTCGACTGGTGCGGCATCGGGTCGCTAGATGGCGTCTCTGCTAAATCAGACCAGACGTGCACATTAGCCGTTTTAATATTAACGTTCTGAACCAGCTATGGACAGTTCTGCTTTTATACAGATGGCTGTTGGCTATCAGTTATTATTTACTTATTTGTTTATTTTTCAGGAACAGCCGACATCGCTGTGCAGTATGGGTTTAATTTTCACAACAAACCTGTTCACTAACGATAAATACTGTTGCAAATTGTTTCGTTGCTCATAGCGTTTGGTGTACAGCACATTAACCAACTCGTTTAGCAAACGGTTAAAATGTTCTGTAGGCAAATCAAAATGCAGTGCATTTCTGGAATATGAACCTATCCGATGCTTTTTACGTGGATAAACGCCAATCTGTGGTTTATTTTCAACTTCATTTCGCCGAATATGCGGCAAGTTAAAAAAGCAAACAATGTTCAAAATTACTATATTACTACATTATATTACTATATTACTATCTACTATATTGTTGTATATACAGTAACAGTGAACAAACAACAAATAGATTAATCTGTGCTAATAACACTGTTTGCCAGTTTCTGTCATAACTCGGTCCGCCCTGTTTGACGAACGCTGTACAACACCAGACTTATCGCGTTCAATTAACAAAAATGCTCATAGTCTTCATCAAAGTTGCAGCTGCTGGTGTTGCTTTGCATCACTTTGCACTGCCGTTGATTGGCAACGACATCTTCCGCTGTATCTTCCGTATTTCTCACTTGTGATGTTCGTCGATCAGACATCGCCTTCAAAGCGTGAGAGAGACAGCCACTTGAGCACGGCGTCCATGCACGACAGGTCATCGCCATTTCCAGACGGCTTTGCTTGTTCTCGCTTTACTCCTCACTGGCTTCTGCATTACAGTTTGCCGACGAACAAAACTGGCAGCTCTGCCAGCAGTCTGGCTCGCTTTCAATAATTCACTGTGACAGCTCGGCAAGTAGTGTTGTGTTCATTGTTGTTGTTGTTGTTGTTGTCTGCAATGAGGACAGTGACAACGATACGTTTCTTTAATTATATTTTACCGTCAACAAAACAACCGGTAGCTTAGTCAAGCAAATAATAAAGCGAAACTTACGACTACTTCACTACGAATCTGGGTATGGAAAAAATACAATGAGAGCAGTTCTTTCGTAGCATTCGGAGTAAACCCAGGACTGAGTAGACTAACATCGTTTATCACAGGCAGCACCGTAGTGCTGACCTGTTGTCAGGTCGACTGTTGAAGTCAGTGACCACTTATTGGCCTCTCAGAGCTCGGAAACCCCTTAACCGATTTCGATAACATTTGAAATAAATGATTACATGGTGATGCGACCCCTTATGTTATCACTAAATTACTGGTGTCGCTGTTTGTGGGGCACTCGGACACATGCCGATCTCCTGCTGGGCTTTGTCAAAGCCTTCAGCAGGCTTGTTTTGGGATGCAGTGAAAACGCCCCAAAACAGAGAAACGAGGGAGGAAGGAATGAAAGTCGGCCATGTGAGATGAACAGTGCCCATTCGCCACAAATCCTGGCGACACCACTGAACTACGTTTGTCAAAAAATTGCACCTGGTCCGTAAGTACAGAAATCTCGACTTCGGCAACTGTACACGCTGCTAAATGCACGACAAACGAAGCGAGACGGCGCGGCGATGTTGTGAGACAAGTGGAGGCGGTCGGAGTCGGTCGAGCGAGCACGCTGAACAGGTCGGTCGGGTCGCCGATATTGATGACATTGATCGTGTCGAGCGCTTCAACAAACCGACGTGTCAAAGTCGATGTCGTCGTGTTCTCGGCGTCGAGTAGTTCACACCAGCGTTATCGACGACCGCGAGGTGTGAGGCGACCCGAGGACATTTTCACCGGCTGCAAGCTTGCTCGCCCGCCCGCCCGCCAAGGTTTCAACCTTCGTCAACTCGACATTTGGCGGTTTTCACCGATCAGTAGGTCACCAGACGCAGTAGGGTCAATGTCACTGGCGATAGGGTCGGCAGACAGGGACATATGCGACTGTGACCTTCTCAAAAATGCATCAGTGGTTTTACGGGGAAACTAATTGGGTTGGGCTAGAGTTGTGCGTGGGAATTCAATGGGAATGGGAGTAGCTTTGTGGAATTGGGAACGGGAATAATGACGCGGGAATGGTACAGTATATGTGTGTAAACAGTCCTGTTCTGGCATAGCAACATGCATGCAGTGACAAATGAACATTGAACAATGAACACTGACAGTTGACTAACTAATGATAACTGATGAATAATAATGATGAAAAATGATGATAAATAATGCTGCTGGAGTAACTTAGTAGGTTTATGTTTTGAATATATGACACTATATACACATTTCACGGCTTTCAGGTATTCTAAATACAGTTATTGTTAGCACTGGTGGGAATAAAAATGGGAGGGAATGGGAATAGAGATGTTGGAAAAATAGGAATGGGAATGAAGTGTTGGACTGGGAATAGATGGGAATAGGAATGTTTCCACGGGAATGAGAGGGAATATAGGAACAATAAGGGTCATCCCCGCACACCTCTGGCTTTAGCACCTTAACAGTGTCTACAGCCGCCAAACAAAGCCTATTACAATCAAATTTATCGGCGTAGAACGGTAGTTTCGACTGCCACTTGCCCAGTCTGCTTATCCTGGAAACGCTGCTGCCAAACTGACTCACATATCGTTGAGTCGCGTCCAGCAAACGCTAGCGGAGAACGGAGTAATAATGCAGAGAGTCAGGGACTGGATAACATCGTGATGTGAGTGATAGACGAAATCACGCGTTAACAGCCGTGTCCGTGGATACGGTTATAGCTAGATGACAAGCATTGGTTTGTTTACTGAATGTTGGCTGGCCTGGCACAATGATCACGTGACTCAAAGTCTGTTTACGTGGCGGATTTCCGTGTGTGCGGTGTTGCCTTCGCGGTCGAATGACTCGCACGCAATAGATGTCGTCCGTGTGACAGTTCACCGTGTGACACTTCGATGTTACACTCGTCATCTCTCCGAACGCGTGGTACCGCCAGGGCGTACACAGAGCGCTGTCAATTGTTATTTTTGTCGAACATAAAGTGGAGGCTATGCGGAGGCTATACGCAAGACCTGACAGTGATACTGGGATTGAAGGCCGTAACCCGTAATCAGAAATTTATTTGGGAGTATTATCTACCGTCCCTTTCCTCCCTTTCCCTTTCCCCTCTCTCGTTTCATTCTCTTTCCTCTTTCTCTCCCGCCTCGAAGTGGCCCCTCCAATGCTGCTAAGGGATTTGAGGGAGCGCTATTAGCTCCCCCGGCCGGGGGATAACAACATTTGCACTTGCAGACACTAGACACGTTCCCTGGGATCTAAATGCGAGAATGCGTTTACGTCTGGTGGCTGCAAATGTCGTCCTCTTTCAGTTAAATGGAATCTGAAGATTGAATCAAATATAGTTGTTGCTAAATGAACTACCGGAGTATGAACCGTGTAAAGTCGCTTATTAAATTCTACGTGACTAATTTTTCACATTTTGAGGAAGGGTGTTTTAACACCCAAAACACCCCACTAGTTGCGGCCTTGGTTGACGATCGATTTCGTGGAAGAGCAGCAATAAGATGGTCTGATGTCATAACGGACTTGTGCGTCTGTGCAGTGTCAGAGGCTGTCTAACTGGCAATTGACAGAAGACAAATGGAGACGAATCACTGATCTTAGTGATTGGAGGGCTAAACCTCTTCCAGAAAGAACTCGGTTGCGTAACCCTTTCTAGAGCAACCCCCAAAGAAAAGTACCCTTTTGCAAGGCGAGCTCTGTGTGCCACGGTATGCATATAAAACTTTTTATGTAACCCTTCCTTTGTATATGTAGTACAAGTCATATTGACGCCCATATTAGTATAATGCAAATCATGAGTTCAAGAGAAGAAGAATATCACGTTGTTTGGTAATCCTTTACATCGGCCCATCTCGACTCGGTACAAAAATACGACGTCGTTTCTCTTTGCCTCGCATAGGGCGAAGTAGACACGGCTGGCTTAATGTTCTTTGTAAATGTGACCTCCAAACAGGATGTGCCAGAAAGGATGTTCGACGCGCAAACAGTCGACAAGTTATTAAATTGTTCGTCTGTGCAGCAAAACGTTTTTAGCGCCTCTTGTTACTCACGCCGGGGAAATCAATGTTCTCGGCATATAGGCCTACATGTCAATGTGCTAGCACAATGACCCTTGTATGGCTTTTTATACGAGGCCGTCCATGGGTGAGAGTGCCGGTGCAGAGCAACAACGTGGTTTTTTTCAAAATTTCAATGAATTTATTGTAGTTGAGTGGCCGATATCGTCAAGAAGCTCGGCGCCTTTCGGCCAAGTGAACTGTTTAGAATTTGTCAAAATTCTTTGTCTTTAAACTAGTTTTGTGTTGATGTTTACGTGGTCACTTGAAACTGCGTGCCCACTTCAGAGTTACCGGTAGAGTGTGATTATTATTCCACAAAATTAGCAGGATTTCGCAAAACAAAATGTATTCTGTGGACTTAATTACCAGTAAACTCAGCTGGAAGGTATAAAAATTGAATTACGAACACTGCCTATAGGCGATGCGTCGCAATAATTAACTTTGGAAATTCAGTATTATTATTTTGTAACGGTGATACATTAGTTATGGTCAGTAGAAAGTAATTTCCCACGCAACGTATACGATATTGCGTCGAACGTGATAACTGACCGACGGCTGCGGAAGCAGATGATGAGATGGCTATCATTATGTACGTGACGTGGACATGACAGTCACCGCAGCGCTGAGGCACAGCCCGACTGAGTGCAGTCCGTCAGCGCCGCAAACGACTTCAGTCCGCTGCCAGACATTACCTGTCCGCACAGCTACGTAGTCAGAAATTAAATCTCCGGGGAAGGAAGCAAATGAGGGCATGCCATACAGCGGCAAGAGAAGGCGTTCAAGACGTCGAGTGGGTGGAGACTGGGGAATAAGGAGGCGGTAGGCCTATTCTCTTCCCACCCGATTATTGAGTCTTGGGTGCGTCTTGATCCCACACAGCAGGTCCAGGTGTAAAACGGTTTCGGTGCTTATGCATGCTTCAGAAACCTCTCCCGGAAATATTTTACCGGTACATATTTCGCAGCATACCGCTTGCCCCTAAAACACCGCAGCGGGAAAAGCGTGGCAGTGGCTTATGCTATGATAACGTATGTCTGTCCATCCTTCTGTCTGTCTGTCCATCACACTCATGAATCACGCCTTAACGGTTCGAGATATCGAAATATACTCCGAACCACACGATCGAACGATGTCTGTAGTTTCTTGACACAAAATTTCGCAATTCGGAATTTAGGGGTTCGCGCCGAACGAGTGCAAACAGAGGCACACCCTGATGATACCGAAAATTCCACCAATAATCTGCCATATCTCGGAAACGGTGCAAGATAGGAAGCAAGTTGCTATTATTGACAAGGAAAGTCGTATAATACGGGCTTTCAATTGGTACCACAATCGGTGACTTTGAATGACTTTGAACGGCGCAATGGCTGTTATTTTGCGTCATCTCACCGCATTTGGCAGACTTAGGAGCCAACTACGTCAAAGTGGTTAAAGTTAGACCTATATTGTCTACGACAGAATGTAGCCCAAAGAATCTAGCTTTCGGCAATGTATGAATTATATTCATGTTCTCAGAGATCACTGAGAGAGAAATGTTTCAAGAAGAGGCACCCGCATTTGACAGCGACTATTCGACTTATGCAGCATTGCGCGGCCATGTCAGCGTGCAGCCAAGATCTTGTTTTATACGATTGAGAAAAGTGGCCGTTGGAAGCACTGTGGAAGCAGTAGTGTTGACAGCTGCATAGTGACCACCCACTCGAACGCTGCCGGTCTGTGCCATGGTCAGTAATCCGATCGTCAACGTCTCCAGCTAATTCAGTCTAACGACGCTTGGGTCACGTCGCGTTCGGAGTGCAATTGTCTGTCAGACCAACTATTGCCTTCGGGCAACCAACCCGACTGCTGTCTCCGGCCGCCTCAGCACCACATACTAATAACAATCACGGAAATTCGCTGTCACAAGCCACGCAAGGCGCCTGGGACCGGCTGGCCGGGCCGAGCCGAGACGGGAGACGTTTTCGCGACTGACGAAGTCGCAAATGTCACGTCGGTCGTCGAGCGTTGCAGCCCCGCGAGACGCATGCGCAATTACGCATTGTCTTACTACGCTGTTTGGCGTTTGACAGAGTCGTCTAATTGGAGTTTTTCGGACACTTCCTGGGGTCTGTTATATAGTAGGCTAATTGCGATGTTATGAACTTCCCATACTTGTAATAGAGGTATCGGCACGTGTGTGAACGACTTGCCCATACTCGTTAGTTGTCAGCATGTACCAGCGGGAATTGCAGTCTAACCCGCGATCGCGAGTCTGACACCTTAGCACACTTATTACATCATATATTCGAGAAAAAAACTTAAGAACCACGAACATTATAGATATGAGCCTCGGCGAACCCTTGCTCCCTGTTATGCAGCGTGACGTAGCTAATTCCTAATTTACAGAAAATTACCGTTTTGTCGATGTCGTCAAATTTTGATACCGTTTATTTCTCTGGGCAGAATTAGCTGCGTCTGCGAACGAGTCTGTATAACCAGTACACCGTCTAATTTAATATCTGACAATGCAGTATCGCGCGAAAGTCAATCAGGCGGCGTAGCAGTTGATCGGATTAGAGGAACGTTAATCTGCGCCTGGCAATCTGCGACGCGTGGCCGCCGGGCTCGGGGATAATGGTCTGCGAGCTGGCGCTGTTCCACGGCCACCGCCCTGCAGTGCTTGCCCACAAGACAAGCCTTCCGTATTATAAGCTGGCGTGTAATTATGACAGCGGGCGATCGTCTGTTCGTATGATGAGTTCATGAACTTTTCTGAGGACCGCCGAAGACTCAGAGATAGTTAGGCGTGGCTTGCAGTGGGACGGCCCGCCAGGTGGCTTTCAAGTCGGCGGCGCGGAATAGTGTGGGATTACTGAGCGACACGCATGATTGACTAAGAGGCGAAACCAAATTTAATGCACTAACTACGAACTGAGATAAGCTGCCGCTACTGTTCGGATTGAGAATACGAACCTGTTACGGCCGCCGTTGCCGTTTGTTTAAACAGTTGCAGTAAGTTGAAGCTGTGTTGCACTTTGTCAAATCACGTCGACACAGGAGTTTGCCCAATAAATGATCACGCCATGTTCGTCAGTCGCCGCAAACACATTACTTGACGGGGTTCGGAGAGACTACAGAAGACTCAAGTTTCACCGAAGCCGTTGAGAGTCGGTACACACTGTAGTAACAGGAATCACAGTTAAAATGATAAAGTGCAAGAGCGTTCGGAGAGCGAAGACTTCCGATACATCTATCGTAATATCTTCTTGAAGATCCGATCAGCCTTTTCTCAGAGATATGAGCCAAACTGTGAAAAATGCCAATCTTGCAACGTCGAAGAATCCTTCAAAATATTCGTGGATCCGCATCCAGACGCGGATGACATAAAACCTTAATCAATTTTTTATTGTCCATGGAAACGTCTCAGATAAAATTATCACGGAGATGCGGTCAATATTGTTGTTGCGTGAAGTTGCTAACTGATAGACAGACAACGCCGAGTATTGCAATGCCTGCTTCTCGGAGGTAAAATGCATTCGCAGACATGACGTACGGGCACCGCTCGACATATGACAGAAATTTTTGCATCCAGTATCCGTATTTACGAAACATTCGCGATATTTTAACTGAGGCCCTTAAGGGAAGCTGTCAGATTCTGTACCTTGCCGCCAAAAAGCTCTCGACGGACCTGTGTTGAACCCCCGAGTCCATTTTTGCGAGCCCGCTGAGCATATCAAGTGCTAGTGTAGTACCGCGCAACACACATGCACGCCGAAGTGTTTTTATATAGTCAGCCTGTTTAACATTGCGAATTTGCAGTGCCTGAGTCCGCTGACTGACTGATTGACTGACTGCTCGTCCATGGAGTCTTAATAATAGCACCTATGCTATTATACAGGGCTCGACGGCTCGTCACAAGGTTGTACGACTGTCATGGCTGGTCTGTTTCAGCTGTCGAGTCTTCCGTTGCGCCGTGTCACGGTGGTAGGCAGGTGTTTAATTTCAAACTTGTGTCCAAATTAGCGCCAACACACGTGTATCGTGCGAGCAGCACCTGTCGACAGAGACGACTTCAAGCAAACATCGTGGAATGTAGCGTGTTCTGTAACCGTTGCATGCAGCTGTCCGTTGATTTCAGCTCGAATTTGTGACCCTTCAATTATATTTACTCAACGGAAACTGCAGATGAAACGAAAATTAATCAGTCAACTCAGATAGGCAGACAACTAACTCAGCAAACGACAGTAAAGAAATGGGACTGTAAACGAACACGGTTTGAAGTTAGCAGCTGTTTATCATTGATCAAATGATGTATGGTATCGAGAGAGAGAACTTTATTTGCCACTCAAATGAACAAGAGTATCATACAATTGTAACAATACAACAGAACATTAGTACACGTGTGGCAGGCTGCCAGAAAGGGCATAACACCCATCGAGCTGGCCACCCGTATATACAGCCAGATCGAAACCTGTTTATGAATACTACTTTTAATAAAAGGTAACATAAGGTAAATATAAAAGTGTATTAGAAATAAACTTTCAGGTGATGTTTAAATGTGTTTTGGGACTGAATTTGCTTCAGTTGAGTAGGCAGCTGGTTCCATAGTTGACTAAAGGATTTCTTTAACTAAAACACAAGGAAACGTTTTCGACAATAGTTAAATTTAACAGCTAAAATTACTACCTCAAACTATACAGAACAACAATGTTATGCCCCGTTATGGCATTGTGCGATTCTGCCGCCGCATTCAAAGTAATGTTCTGACTGACTTGGTTATTTAACGGACGGGGCAGATACGTGAATGGTTTGTATTGAAGGGTTTGTGTGGACGCACGCGGTGTTGATTTATGTAAGTTGAGCATTGATTGGTCGGTACTGCGATAGCACGAAGCGTCCAATAATAGCTGATAGAAGATGCTGCTGGCTGCTGCAACTGCGACTGATCAGCGAGAGCAGAGGAAATCATCTCGCGTTGAACGATAATCAAATAGTACGTGATGGCGATGGTGACGTCACGCACGATTAGATGCCGCTACGTCATCGTGAGCAGCAGCAGCCGCCGCTCGGCAGTATACTAACTCGATCAGTTCTATACCAGACAGCGTAAATGTCCACCCGTCACTGATAGCAAGACCACGCAAAAAGCAGCCAAGGCCCGCCACCAATAGGGCTGTGCGAATCGAACTTTTTACTACTCGAGTACTCTGTCGAACTTTTCATCCAGCATCCGAGTACTCAACCCATAACGGAAGTAGCTGTTAATTGTGTTCAAAATAAACGGACGCCTGGTTCCTCATTCTAATTTGTCATATAACAACGGTTTGAAATGAGTCAAAATAACGCCTGAAATGTTTAAGAAATCCTTATCAAGCGAGGCTGCAACTTGCAAAATTCACACCTTGCATGAAAGCTCAATTCTATATTATGCAATAGAAGTTTGTCCCCTGAACAAAGCACACATTATTTCTTTGGATTTTTCAGTAAGCAGTTGTTTTACTAAAATAATTTGCATAAAGTCACGTGAAACAATTACAGAATGTATGCGGTTATTTAATTGTCAGTCTGTTAAGAATGTCGCTGAGAAAAAGAATGCGCAGTTTTAAACAGAAATACTCTACATCTTCAAACAGTCTTTGTAAGCTTTCCTTTAAATGTTTGCTGGTCGTCTTCTTTGTACTAAAGTTCTTAACGTCAGTATTATACAGTAGACTCTAGTATAAGTTATGTACTTCTGCGAATGTTTTGAGTGATTTGTTTAGTTTATATTGTTTATTTTTCATTAGCGTATTTTTATTTTTAAATTTTCGAGTACTCAAGTACTCGGCACAGCCCTAACCACCAAACTTGGCGAGCGGTTGTTGACGACAAAACGTGCCGTATAGGCGTTTATGTCACTGACGTCAGACAGCTGTTCTCTGTTTCGGAGACAGAAGCGATCGTGGCTGATGACAAACTGTGACGGGACCTGACGTTAGCTAACAGTCTAGCAGCGCGTCAACAAACAGCGTCAGTGCCAAGTGTTTCACGGCTGTGCTGATATCGACAACCTACCCGTCAACTCCACTCAGTCTGCTGTCGGTCGCTGATCCGTGCCTCACGTTCAATTGCCATCTGTGTTTGATGAACCGTGCTACACGTATAGGCTACACGATGTCTTTAACAATCGTGAAAGCAGTAACGTGTACCCAGCGGTCACTGCTGGGGCACGTACCCCTCAAGTTTTAATATTCATTTTCTGTGCACTTTCACATTTTTATAAAGCTATTCACCAAAATAATTGCCCTTGTTCTGGAATGAGTACATACAGGATTTGTGGGTTGATTGGGTGGGGATAATGGACATGCCCAAAATGACAAGGAGGGATAAAAGTCAACAGTGCAAGAGGAGCTTCAGTTCTGGCGGTAGGCATATGATCAGTTTTGTGTACACGTGTAGCAAAGCCTACATTAGATTTCACTGTACTTGCTGAGTATAAGTTTAAAATAACCGACACTTAGCATATTTTGATAAACTGATAAGCCTGCTGACAAAAACTTGCAAATGATGATATGGTCTTCAATGAAACAGCGAGTCGGTAGACCCAGTCATCACAGAAATCTGGCAGTGACAAATTAATCCAGCTTCTCACAGATTATCAACTCAAGCAGATGCAACGTGACCCAACCCGAGAGGATCGTGTTTTCGATTTGTTTTGCACTAACAATCATTGGTCAAATCGATGTCAACAGTCCCTGGCACATCGGATCACGATGCGATAGTGGTGACTCCATCCAGCATTAAACCTGCATCTGTGAAGAAGGTGCCACGTGATATATTTCTTTCTCCAAGGCAGACTGCACCATGCGCGATGACGCCAGGAAGTTTGCATCCGAGTTTCTAGGTAGATATGCTACCGCATGCGTGATGGAGAACTGGGCATAAGAAAGCTGTTCATTTCTCAGTCAATGGTAAGCCACATTCGTCCAGAACTACATCAAGTCCGCCGTTCGTTGACGTGATACCCAGTATTGGGAGTTTGTCGACTACGTTGAAGTACGTTCCAGACCCAGAATAGCTTCAGATAGCTATAGTGTGTATTTCTAATTGACACAAGTACGCCCTTACTAGGCACTTACTAGGTGTCCATGGCGTTACCGGACGAACTAAATGTTGCGATTTACGACAAGACGCGCAGATTCGTTCCATGCAAATTAATCAACGGACGAGCGATGCTGGCGTGATTATTTAACATGCCGGTCATGTATCGAGCAGACTATCACTGTCGTTGCCAGTAGTGCCTATAGGCGGTGGCTATTAACTTCATTTGACAGAGCCGACAAGCTAACCTTGTCGGCAAGTCAGCCGCGAACCGCTTGTACGTGAATAATACATTGCTTAATCGAGCTGAATCTGCGGCCAGCACTTGTCAGCACTGATTGAGTGGGCCGCTTTCCACAGTCACATTGCGAACAGAACGATAAATACTGCTTACCGGGCAACCACTGTATAGGCGTAAGAATTAAAGAATGAGAACTCTTGTTTCCCATCAGTAAAACCAACGTATTAACGTGGGTGATAGGTAGGCTTATAGATTTTTATACGGGAGACGGCGGTTGCATGAGAGCATCGTTTTGATTTGTTTTATATGTGTACGTATTTTGATAAGCCGCGTTGATCTACCGGTTGATGACGAACTTGCCTATATAAAACCGAAGCATTAGCCGCCCAGAACTCTGCCATGATGTGCCCGATTGACACGCAACCGCCGCGTGCATGCAGTCCCGATGCTGTTAGTTAAACGGAAATTGAGCAATTTCCTTTCAACTAACAGCATCGCGACTGCACTCAAACTCATGGTGGGCATACTCGGCTTGTACGTATAGCATCTGGAACTCGGTGTACCGTTTTAAGTTCACAAGATCGAACACCTATGTTACGAGGTCAAATGTCGTATAATAGCTGGCAAATGCACCAATGAACAGGCACACAAACTTATCACACTTGACAAATGCGTTAATTTTATGCAAAAATGATGAGTTTTATTAGAGTCAAAGAGTAAAGTGTCAAGATAAGAAATTTCAACTGATGAACGCAATCTTGGATTTGCAATTAAGTGTCATGATGTTGTCAATTACTGTAGCATAACTGCTCGGTGTCCGAGAAGAAAAATTAAGTTTCTAACAAAAATTACAGCACTCAGAAAACACAGCATTTTGAAAATATATTATTAATGAATTATATTCAACTTTATTCGTCGCGATCAGAACGACAGCAGCAAAACAATAATTAAGAGAAAAAAACAACATAAATCCTTGGGAATTGGCTGCTGTGCATGAATATTTGTGAAAAAAGAGTGATCGAGCACTTGTATCGTTTTGTTAAGTGAATTATTTTTTATTGTATTATTTTCTACATTTTATTTTGTCTACGATGTATTGGTGAATAAAGATGAGTATATCTTGTCGCCTATTGAGGGCCGCATATTAATGTGCGATGATCTTTTGAACAAGCGATATGATACCAAGCGACGCGACTTTTACTGCGGAGATTATTTTCGACTGTGAGCTCTGTGAGACGAGGACTGGTCGCCTGTGACGGTACAGTAGGCCGTAGCTTGTTCGACTGAGCAGGTGCACTGGTCTTGGAGACCTTATCGGAATGGAAGTGATGAGCTGAGCTGGCTCGCTCGTAAATTCGCCACTTTGGTTGACGTCGCAAATCACCAGAGGGCGCCCGCCGCCTGGCGACTCGGACACACATCACTCGTCATCGATGCTGTCGGTCGGTCGGACCTCGACGTGCCGCCGC
>Ga0049105_1000534_pt1 | contig 13567 bp, 5 predicted proteins | sample WorMetvaBAHAMAS1_FD_61260 | JGI IMG/M metagenome (GOLD analysis project Ga0049105, IMG submission 61260) | Worm MetaG Olavius vacuus BAHAMAS.1 | ecosystem: Host-associated > Annelida > Digestive system > Unclassified | place: Germany: Marburg | collected 2013-04-09
ATTCTCGCGTCTTAAAGGAAATCGGGGTCGAGGAACACGATGGTGACGTCAGATTTTAGACCGGAAGTGAAAATACGGCTGTTTTGCGCATGCGCAATGAAAAATACGCAATATAACGCTCATTTATGGCCGAATCGCCGATATTCTCGCGTCTTAAAGGAAATCGGGGTCGAGGAACACGATCGTGACGTCAGATTTTAGACCGGAAGTGGAAATATAGCCCTCTCGTTCATGCGCCATGCATCCGGCCATAATTATAGGAATAGTTCGTGCATTAATTGTGGACGTGGCTATGGGGCAGATACCACGTTCCACAGAACGTATTTCTAGTTTCAGATGTAACCACTGTTTAAGGCATGTTGCTACGTTCTTCGATGAATTACCTGCAGTGTTGTTTGTAAACGCTCGTCATTTATGGCTATCAAGTCATTATCGGTAATGACTTTAATGTACTCGTCGAGAACCTGTCTGACGCTGTACACCGTACCTGATGAATCTTCAGTGACACATCAAGCCGACGAGACGCGGCTGGACCTCGACGTTACTTTCTGTGATTGCGGCTTCGATCAGCTGACTGTGGAGTGTAGACCCACCAAGTGGCTCCTCTAGGCTTTGCTCACTGGGAAAGCCTTAGGGTGGCTACTTTTATCACTACATTGCTCTATCGTTAAGCGTCGTTACTGTCACCTCTTGAAGTTTCATTCATAATCATTTGTGCTTTTTAAAATTTCATATAGTTTTCGACTCCTGAATTTTATTTCGTCTGTTAGTTTTGTATTGTAACAAACCACGACCTTAGGCCTCAGGCCTCAGGCCTAGAGGTAGCGTAAAACAATGGTGATAATTTAATCTAATTCAGTCTTAAAAACAGTAAAATACGAACTAAAGAGTACATGATGGCACTAATTAGTATTAAATGTATATAGTTTGTGCGTGATAAAATCACCCGTTTACGTCTTGATTACAACATACAATGCATCTGTTAGTAAACTGCGTCTACATTTTCTTTACGCAACGTTCAGCTGCATTGGCGGATTTAAGGTTAAAAGTTGGAGAGGGCCAACTGCCATTTCAGGCGACCCTTCCCTCGTTGGCGGATCTAGCACGCTCTCTTGGGGAAGGGAATCCTCTCCCCTCCCTTTCCCTTTCTCTCCTCTCCCTACCCCTTGTCTTTTCCCTTCCCTATCTCCCTCCTTGCCGCGAAGCGGCTCCCTGAAATCCAGCTATAGGTAGTCTGTGGAGCGTTGTAAGCTCCCTCAGCAGTGTCTGGGGCAAAGCGTTGTCGCAAAAAGCAATTTTGATAGTTTCTGAGCCAAGGAAATGTGTCTGTGGCAACGATTTTGATTCTTTACGTGTGGTCATAATGTCTATCTGCGCCAAAATCGAAAAACGCAGTGTAATGTTGAACTTATGACATTGCTTATCATGCTTATTAAATAGACAAAACTGCACTCAGTTTCACAGTCGTGTATAAGCCATCGCTCTAAAACAGCAAAACAAGATGCTCAGCTATCGCAGAGAGACCGCTCTGCAGGGTGCGTTATAGTTTTCGCCAAAAGTAGAAGACTGGAACTGGGAGACGATATTTTACGGACATTATGAGTCGGAAAGATGATAATTAAAGCCGCTAAGAGGATAATTAATTCTGATAAGATATGCCGTAGTTATAGTGATTTCAATTTTGGCGTCACTTTTTTGGAACACAGCGTAGATAGTCACCTTCAGAGATACACAGTTCTGCACTGCATTATAGGTAACGACAGTATATAAAATATAGGTTACTGGTTATATGTTATTGGTTACTGAACATTAATATTGTATTTATTTATTTAAACTTTAATTCAAGCACAAAGCCAATTCACTAAGCATACACACCACAAGAAGAATAAAACTAAAAGAAAGTAAAAACAGTAAAAGTAGCTCAGTGAAACTAATACCACGACTACTAGAACAATGAAATTACACACGCTCAGCAGAACATGCATTTTTAATAAGTACATTTGAATGCTCTTTCAAGCGACTGACCATTTTAATTTTAGCATTATGTACGATAGTCTTAGAAGTGGGCAACGCTAACTAGTAAAACATAGCAGTGACACTGTTCCTTCGCGCAAAACCGAATAACCTTGTAACACATCTCACGTAGGCTGCTTCAAGGCGATGTAACACTGAGGTCAGCACCACAAAATTGAGTACAATAAGCACGAAACAGACACAGCTTGACATCTCTACTGCATTTATTAATCGTATACGAATTAGCATATTAGCTCGAGCATATAGCAGACTCAGCTGACGAGCAACAGCCTATTATTGTCATCATTCGTTTTTATTCAGAAACATCAATAAAAAAGCGCCTGCCAACGCCACAAACACTAACTGACAGCCACACGAATGTACTGGATAATGTTGGATGGTTCATGAACGATAAAGAACACTTTTGTTTACGTCTGGACTAAATTATTGCTATTAGTCACGTGTGCAATATATCTCGTGTGTACAAACAACAGCTGAAATTACGTTTCACAAAGGAAACGGTAATATCGAGAAAGGTTTGTAAGTGAGACGAAATCTGCAAAATCACTGCAAAAGTTTAATAACATCTAAATGATGATTTCGTCGAGCAGCGTCGATCGGCCTCTCACCATTAGCATGACCGGCATTAACATTGGCTTTGTTATCAAGTAACAGTTTCAGTACTTCTGTATGACCCTCCTGAGCAGCAATATACAGAGGTGTGGCACCGTCTGTCTGTCTGCTTGCATTCACATAAGCTTTGTTATCAAGTAATAGTTTCACTACTTCTGTACGACCCTCCTGAGCAGCAATATGCAGAGGTGTATAACCGTCGTCGAAACATGCATTCACATCAGCTTTGTTGGTAAGTAACAGCTGCACTACTTCTGTGTGTCCTTCTTGAGCAGCAATAAACAGAGGTGTGGCACCGTCGTTCATGCTTGCATTCATATCAGCTTTGTTAGCAAGTAGCAGTTTCACTACTTCTGTATGTCCATTCCAAGCAGAAATATGCAGAGGTGTAGCACCGTTGTGTTTGTGTGCATTTACGTTAGCTTTGTTAGCAAGTAACAGTTTCACTACTTGTGTTTGTCCATTCTGAGCAGCAATAAACAGAGGTGTGGCACCGTCGTTCATGCTTGCATTCATATCAGCCTTGTTGGCAAGTAACAGTTTCACTACTTCTGTATGTCCATTCTGAGCAGCAATATACAGAGGTGTGGCGCCGTCTGTGTGTGTGCTTGCATTCACATCAGCTTTGCCATCAAGTAACAGTTTCACTACTTCTGTATGTCCGTTCTCAGCAGCAATACATAGAGGTGTGGCACCGTCGTGATTGCTTGCATTCACATAAGCTTTGTTAGCAAGTAACAGTTTCACTACTTCTGTATGTCCATTCTGAGCAGCAACACACAGAGATGTGACACCGTCTGTTGGTCTGCTTACATTCACATCAGCTTCGTTGTCTAATAACACTTTCACTACTTCTGTATGACCTTTCCTTGCCGCCCATTCCAAGGGTGTTATGCTTTTCTGTGGTTCTTCTTCCACCGCCTCACTGGTGCTACAGTTGACGTCAACTCCATACTCTTGACACAACAGTCTCACTACTCCTGAGTTACCGTTGTAAGCTGCTATGTGAATGGCTGCAACACGTGCATGCCATTTCTCTCCAGACACATCATACTCAATCACTGTTCTCATATTCAGTAGATGTTCTCTGTTCACTGCATTCTCTATCCTTTCCATCAACTCCCTACACAGCTTAGTGGCTTGTTTTGTGTCAGATATTGCAGCTATTAAGTGTAGACAAGACTTATATGATCTCTCGAGACTCTCAAAACATTCCACAAGGTCCGCTTCACTGCTTGACGCTATGAGAGTGCTTGCGTATTCAAAACGCTCGTTTTCTAATGCTTCATGCAATTGCTTTTTGGAGCTTTTCGGCAGTATGTTGTATTCTTCATCTGCAACAAAAGTGACATTTGGACGAAATTTGTATGATATAAAGCCAGCTGCAGCCAAAGCCGTACCCAAAGGGGAAAGGGAGCTGAGGGGCCTAGCCCCCATGAAAAAGTAATAAAGGTCTATTTTTCGTAGTGTTATCTCGTCATGTTGAATATGAATGACAGCGTGACTAATATATCAATATTATCGTCTTCTCTAGGGGTATGAGACTGTCTCAGAGTATATAGCCGATATTCCTGTTCTGGATTGATGTAGGCCTAGGTAAGAGTGTGAACCAATTATTTCACTAATTATTTAATTAACTGAAATAATACTGAGACAAGCCAGATGGATGTTATTTTTGTAGCCGCATGTCTATGCACCTACAATGTAGTATACAGGATGCCGACGTTCCCAGTCTAAAAACAAGTAGCTCAGCTATCCCAGAGAAACCGCGTTGCAGGGTGTGTCAGTTTTGGCCAAAAGTGGAAGACGATATGGGTATCTTCAACCACTGTGACGTAATAATCCTGCAAAACTATCCAATTCGGTGATCTAAAGCAAAATAAGGGCTATTGCGCTGTTCAAGGTCATTCAAGGTCACCTTTGTCGGCACCAATCGAAAGACCGTATGCGACTTTCTATTAGTGATTAATAATAACTACATCCTATCTCGAGTGGCGTGATAGCTCTCATTTTGCGTTATTTTATCGATTTGGATAGCTTCGCAGGCCGATTATGTCGCAGCGGTTGAAGACAGACCTATCACGTCCGCAAATATAGTCGTCCAGTTACATTTTACGAAAACTGACCCACGCAGCAGTCGCACGGTCTCTTTGCAACAGCAAAGGAGATCGGAACAAGAAGCTTTCCTATCTCCTTTCTCTTTCTTTCATTTTTACATTAGGCCTATTGGAAAGCTGTGTGGCCAAGAATAGGTCCCTCGTAAGGGCCTCGTTGCGACTAGAAATCTCTGTGACTCAAGTTATCACTGGTCACGGACATAGGCCAGGAGATATTTTCCTATTTTTCGACTGAGTGTCTCTGATGACACTCTTGCCACACAAAATATTGGTTTCCTCTGCCACATTATAAAGGGAAATCGGTTAAATTTCATAATATCTAACTGACACCACAGTTGCAATGTTTTTTGGTTTATGTCTATGCTACTGCTACCAAACATGCTATGTAGCCTACCAGCAATTTTACGCAAAGTCGTTTGTGCGTGAATGAAATAAATTTAATGATTTTTATCGACAAACCTCGCCGGTCATCGATGACATCGCGGACATGTGGCTGTCCACAGTTGTCCAGTGCATCGAGAAACAGTTGAAACTGTTGAGGAGACTTGCGACTGAGCACTGACAGTAACTTCTCGTTCGCTCTGAACGACGTATGCTCAGCGCTGATGTCGTCTCTTTCCGCTGCACTGACAACTTCCTTGGAGTAAAGATTACCGACAAGACCTGAGAACTTGACGTCCAATTTCTCCAACAGAAACACGTAGTGCGCTCGTATGATGCTCGTATGTGATGACTGGTCGTCGTAGTCTAAACAATAGTTTGTTATTGCATATCACTCCAGTAGCTATGTGTATAAGAATGTATGAATAGATTCAACTTCACTATACACTTACGAAAATGCTATAAAATTTTTACATTATATACAAACCAGCTACTGTGGCAACTCGCCTCTGTATCCGTCTTCGACCAGTGTCTGATAGATGTGCTGTTGCCCGGTGTGTTTCAAGACGTCGAGGAAACACAGGTAGACAGCGTCAGGCTGTTCAATGATGATGTTCAACAACGTCTCAGCGGCTTCGACTGGACGATCTCTCCGAGACTGAATTGACTGCAGGTCTCTGAGAGTCAACGCGTTACGCTCATACATGTGCACAGCCACGGTAGGTGCGTCCAGTGTGGTCGACAGGTTGCTGTACTGTTTGCGCGGTACGTCTGTACATTCAACACACAATACAGTAGCATTTACAATACAGCCGGCTGAGTTGCTGGTTTATAATTACTTACAAACCAGCAACTCGACGGTTCGGCCGGCTGTTGAATCAACGTGATATTATCTTGTAACACGTAAGAAAAGCTTGGTAGTTGCAGAGAAGACGCGTGATATTCAGTGACAATATGAATATCTTGAAAGTTATTAAACTGAAAATAGCCTGCTACTCGCAGACAGGTTTACATCTAAATTAAGACATAGACATGTGCTAGAGAGCACACACTCTGCGCACTGACATTAATTGAAGGTCTCAAGGTGGAAGGTTAAGACTGAATTTATAGGCCTATTCCCAGTTTCATTCGACTCGTAGAAACAACAAAGGCACATTATCGCAAGGGCGCAACCACGGCTAAAAAGTTGAGGGAGACCAAGGTTTGGGTCCCAACACTGGGTGGGTGTTGGGTGCGGGAGGGGGTCGCCCCCTCCCGCTGTGAGGGTCCGGGGGTATCATCCCCTGAAATTTTTTGAAAACTCAGATACTAAATCCTGCATTCTGGTGACTACTATGCTTATTAGTGGGGGCTCCCTAAGGCATGAAATTTCTTGCTTTTTGAAAACTACCTAAATGTTGGGGGACCAGTCTCCCCGGGTTCCTACGGTTGTTGCGTTTATGCATTGTCGTGTAAAATTACATCAAAGTCTAGCGTGTAGTTTTCAATTTTTAGCGAACGTGAACTCACGCGTTTGTCAGACGGACAGACAGACAGACAGCTTTCTTGTAGCTAGTCCACGCTAGCATTCCATGCGAGAATGAAGATTTTCGACTTCTTTCCTCCTGTGACCTTGACCTTGACCCGATGATCATTATATGCGAACTTGACCCGTATTCCCTGCAGATATACCGGCACTGGCGGAGCGTGCTTTCCGCCGACGTGATGCGACTTGCTTGTTTTTTTTGGCCGCGGCCTTAGAGATGTGCGGGTCGACCGTTTCAGCTACCCGTACCCGTAGTCGATGACGCTTGCCCGTAAGAACCCATAACCGACTCGCGCCGAAGATTTCTACCACAGATTACATTGGGACGGGTGACTCCCACAATCCCACATCTAGGCAAAGCCCATAGTTCTGTTATACCTTTACCCAGTAGGCCTAATGGTACCCGTCGCTTACCCGTACGATTATCATTAGGTAAAGGTATAACAGAACTATGGCTTTGCCTAGATGTGGGATTGTGGGAGTCACCTGTCCCAATGTAATCTGACTCGACTCCGACTTTGAATGTCGTCAGGTCAGGTCGACTTAAGTCGAAAGTTGACTTCACCTTCACTATTTCCTGTTCAAAAAGTCAGTAAGTAATGAACACTGTTAAAATCTGTGATTTTCAAGATGTGTGAATTTCTTGCGCCTGCATTTGACGAAAGCAAGTACTGAATGTATTCGAAGGAAATGACAAACATGACAGAATGTTGATTGAATTGTTATATCAAAGAGCCGCATCATGCGAATGAGTAACTATTATCCATTTGCGTTGATCGCGTAGACGGATAATAGCGTAGCGTTGAAAAAAATTACTGAGCCTGGTCAAAATGCCACCCCTGTATGTGGCCGCCCTGCAGTGCGACCGCACCCCTCGCGCTGTCACCGTATACCGGACATGCAAAATAATATGAACTTCCTACGTCAAGGCTTTCAAAAGTTATCGTCTGACAGACACACAGCATACAGACAGACAGACGCACACGAAGAAAGTTACACAGTTACTACTCGGCTTCACGGATGGTCATTTATTAAGTTACCTTATGAGATTATGAAATTATTGTATTTTACTTTTGTATATCCACATTTATTATATGGTTACTGCATTGTACGATAATACATCTTCCTCACATATTTCTAAGTTACAAATACTAAACAACAAACTGTTGAGAATTGCTCAGGATTGTTCAATACGAACAAAGATAAACACTCTTTATAAGTCGTACAATACATTGCAATTACAGTATTACATAGTTATCAGATCTTGTTATTTGTACACAAATGCTTGTTTATAGTCACTTGTTATCTAACTTCAACCTGCACAGTGACGTAATTGGTAAGCAAAGCAATCGAATTCGCTGAAAAAAAACAAAATAACGGCTATTACGCCGTTCAATGTCACTCAAGGTATTCGAGGTCGGTATCAATCGAAAGCCGTATACGACTTCCTATTAGTGATTAACAGTAGGCCTAACTGACATCCTCTCATACCGTTTCGGAGTTATCGCAGCTCATTGTTCAATTTTGGACAGTTTGTGTTTTCGACCCCCCCCCCTGGGGAGCTTAGGGACAACGTACGATGTTCATCTTGGGCTCATTGAAAAGCGCGTAGTGGACTTCCTATTAGTGTTAACTGAACTTTTTCTTCGCCAGGTGTTACGGCTGAGGAGTACGGCGAAAATAGATCATGAATCGGCGATTTCGCTCCAACGCGGCCAGTTTGACCCAAAATTTCAGGTAGAAGGGGTCGCTCCCACCAGTCATTTGTCGCTGACAGTTTTCACACAAAGAAACTTTGTAGCAGACTTTCTTCAAGCGAAGTGCGATTTTACACGGGAAACGGCCGTTTTGCGTTTCGGGACCCTTCTTTGGGGCTTAGGGGCAACGAACGATGAGCGTCTTAGGCTTATTGGAAAGCGCGTAGTGGACTTCCTATTAGTGTTAAAATGATTTTTTGCTAGATATTACAGCTAAGGCGCTACGAGCGAATATTGCTTCAAAATCGGCGATTTCGGTCTAGTTGGGACCGGTTGACCCAACATTTTAGGTAGAAGGGATCGCCCCCACCAAACATTCTTCTTCTCAGAAAACTATAGGCTAAATGGTCTTTCGTATGGTATAAAAATCTGAATAGATCTCTCTTTCGGTTTGTCACAAATCATGCGTTTGTCAGACAGACAGACAGACAGACAGACGGACAGAATTCTCATCGCTAGACTGCGTCTGCATTCCATGCATCTCGGTAACAATACAGCCTATCAACCTGTATGTGTTGGTGGCTGAAGCTTGGCGTACACGTGTTCTTGTGTCGGGTCAAATCGCAGTTTCTCATAGACACTGTGCGACGGCAAATTCTCATAGGCAGCTTCCTGTATCAACTGCCGTCTTTGTGTTGCAGCAGTCGCTTGCTCGGATACAATCAGTCGCTCTTGAACGTTCGACAGCTGTTGTCTAGTTTCACTCAGCTGCTGCATCGCCTTGTTTAACTGGCGCTGTAGTTCGCTATCAGTAAGCCTACTACTGTCCGCAGTATCTGAACGTGCTGGAAACTCTGCAAAGTTCGGTGGTATTAGACGTCTTGGAGGTGGTTGTGGTTTTGGTCTGGTACTTCTAACTGCTTCATCAAGAGACTGTTTCAGTCTATTGTTCGTCTCTTTCAGTTCAGTGTTTTCCCCCTTCAGCGTCTCATTTTCACGTTTCAAATGTTCAATTTCAGTTTCCAGTTCAACCAAGCGTGGATTGATGTGTTTCTTTTTAAGCACTTTCAAATCAAATCAAATCACAACATAAAACATCATTAAGAAATGAGAAGAAAAGATGGGACTATCAGGATGCCAAGGCGACAATGATTTCCGCACTTACTAACATCACAGACTAGATTTCCGTTAACTGGTAGCCTAACAACACAGAGGTAAGCCTATAACACGTTGCTACAACCAGGGATGGGCACGAGACGTAAAAGCTCGAGACCGAGACGAGATCGAGACGTTGGCTTCACCAGCCGAGATGAGACCGAGACGAGACGTTAAAATTTATGAGACGAGACCGAAACGAAACGTTTATAGCTCTCGAGACGTGATCGAGACGTTAAAGTACAATTTAAATTGATTGCAATAACAGGCCTAGATGTTATCTTTCACGTTCATTGTTATAGCATGTTAATGTGATGAGTAATAGTATAACTACAGCATAGGCTTACAATATCTAAAGCCCGTCCACACTGCGTACTGTGGCCTGCACAATTTGGCCGAAAATTAGTCTTGAGCACGAGACGTAAATGGCCGAGACCGAGACGAGACCGAGACGTCTGCCTCTCGAGACCGAGAGGTTGACAATTTTTCTCGAGACGAGACCGAGACGAGACGTTGGTACGTCTCGAGACCGTCTCGAGACCGAGACGTCGAGACCGAGACCACAACCCTGGCTATAACTACGAAAACACTTAACGGTGTCCAGCATGCCAAGTCGATTCACGCCCCACCCCTAAGTTGAAACACTGAATACGACCCTGGGCTAGGCGTATTTATACTTTTAGAGCGAGGCCAAGCCGGCGCCCCACCCCTAGACTCAGCAAACATATGCCTACACACATGGTCACCCAATGTTTATAACATCTCAACAAGAGGCATTCTGTGATGCTTAGCAATCCGTTATTGACCGGGACTCCGCCCTAGACCCACTAGAGGAGTTCACGACACTCCCATAGACCCTCTAGTCGGTTGGGGAGCGGGACGTGGGCGTCTTCATGGTACGGTACGGCAAACTGGCGTACCATTTTTGAAAGTGGTAGGAAAGGGAAACCATGTAATTTTCCGTACCACTTTTCAGGCAACGTTTGACACACATCTGGCACTTTTAATGTCAATAATAACAACAAACATAAACATATACACTAAAAGTTGGTTTAATGTCAAAAGAGGCTGCGGCTATCCCAGGTACTTAACATAATGGTAAAACCGTTTGGCGGCCGGGGCTATGTCTCGGACCACACTGGGGAGCTTACAGCTGGCTGCCCTTGGCAACAACCCCACGATTAATTACACTAAACTAAAACAAACAAACGTCACTGCCAGGAACAATGTCATGATATGCAATGTTTCACATTGGTGTGGAGCCTCTAGTTCTTATTGCAGCTGATAGCCCTTATGGAACTTAGGCTGCCTGTTGCAATCCGGAATCGATCTTTAACTTGCACGATGCTGAACTTAATGAGACAATAGGACGGGCCCAAGGTAAGCAATTTCGGCAACAGTCAACAGCATGCCTGTGAGTTAATCCTATCTTCATAAAACACCATTGAAGTGTCAGGAGAAGGCATCCGGAGTGCTTAAAATATGGTAAAACGCAAAAGAAGGGCTATTACGCCGTTCAAGATCATTCAAGGTCATCGAGGTCGGTAGTGATCGAAAGCCGTATAAGATTTTCTATTAGTCATTAATAGTAACTGAAATCCTATCTCACAGCGTTTTCGAGTTATCGCAGCTTATTGTTCAAATTTGGACAGTGTGCGTTTTACCATATTTTAAGTCACAGCGCTCCCCCAGACTCCCTAGTTGGTGGGGACGGGGCTGGCTGCCCCCTCATTAAGAACCCCACCCCGCTCTCGGCCTTTCGGGCATTGTAACTGATCCGACCACCAAAGCATGCACGTTCATCCCGATGCATCACCACCCTTCGTGCCTCGAACCTCGACCCATCGGGCCTCGATTCACGCCCCCTAAGTTGAAATCCTGAATACACCACTGACGACGGACATTATATACCACGCCGCTTCGCGTGTGGTCAATAAATATAATGTTGTTACTCTGATGTTGTCTGAATTGCCTTATTGACAAAACAGTTTGTGATATGGAGCAAATGGAGAGGGGGTGGAGTAGGTTTTCTTTATGTGACGGACAAATAGCAACGGAACATTATAGTGGACAACAAATGTAATAGGCAACAGTGGCGAATACAGGGGGAGGTGGCAGGGGGCATGCCCCCCCTAGAAACCCATGTCCGGTAGGCTGACGAGTTGCTCAAGAAGAAAGAACAAGCGCATCATGGTCAGTTCGCACAAAGAACTGAACGTAGCCTTTAAACTCCCACCGGTTGTCGCAGTGAGGTCATTACTGCCGCGAAGTAGGCCTAAATATATTATGCAGGCAGTGGTTGTATTGTACACATGGTAATACCATTTTAATACTTTTTGTCTTTAAATAATTCCGTACCGTATACAAGATTGTGAGGGGGCGTCAGAACACCCGCTGAGCTGATCGATCTACTGTAAAACATGCACTTCAGAATACCCAAAATGATTGCTACCAGCGGCTTTCTAGTTTCTGACAGCTCTAGACTGCACCAAATCCATTTTCGGCCGGGGCTCCGCCCGGACCCCGCTGGGGAAGCTTACAGCGCTCCCCAGACCCCCTAGCTGGATTTAAGGGGTCCTACTTCTAAGGAAGGAGAGGGAATTGGAGGGATAGGGAAGGAAAGGGAAGGGAAAAGAGGGGAGGGGAAGGCAAAGAAAAGAGAGGAAAAGGAAAAGGGGAGGGGAAGGGAAGGAGGGGATGCCCCCTAACAGCAATTCCTGGATCCGCGCCTCGTTATCAAGCAGTCAAAAGCTTAAGCGCTCCCCTAGACCTAACCGCAATCAGGGGCCGTACTTGTAAGCCATGGGAAGGGAAGCGAAAAGGTGGGATAAAGGAGAGTAGGGAAGAGAAGGGTCAGGGAGGGGGAAGAAAAAGCGGTGGGAGGAAAAGGGATGAAGAGAGGGAAAGGGGCAGTAAGGAAAGGCATGTGCATTATTAAATTTTCCTTAGAATAGCCTATGGACTATTTTAATATACCGGTATTCTCAAGGCATGACTGTAAACACGACGGTGCATTTGGGTCGTCTAATACGGTGTAAATTTTACTGTCATCAACAAACATCATACAGAATGTGGGGAAACAGACTGCTGTACAGATCTGGCGGCCCACAGTAGGGCGGTTAGGCCTAAACAATGCTGTAGTGGTCCTTTTACTATGACAACTTTTGTGGTAGGACTATATCAGACAATGTGTTAAAACTGAAGTTTTCGCTTACTTCTGAAAGGCAAGCTGTACACGATCGTCGCTGGTGCTTGCTAGCTGTGTGGTCACAGTAAACGAGTGAACGGTGAGCTGCAGTTATGATTCCTCTGAACTCGTACAGCAGGGTTAGCTGGGCTAGGCGTATGACTGTCCAACTAGGGGCTATAGCAAAACGGAAACGAAGCAATCCAATTAAACATAATTTCTGACATCCGACAATGCTTGAATACGACGACGGTCGCTGACATAAATTATGATTGCGAGCTACTGAATTTGGCTTAGGCCTGTAAGCCAGTAAGCCTGACCTAGCGAATGGTAGTCCTAGCCTATACCATCGGTCAGGCTTACCGAATGCACCGATAGGCCAAGCTGCGTCATAGAATTGGTATCACTTGGTGCGGCAGACCTATACTCATGGCGTTACCACAATATTGGACCTCGTGCCATACCAGATCATACGGAATCCTTTTTAGCGTGAAATTTAACGTTCGCTATATGTCGTCGTCCGTCCGTCAGTCTGTCTGTATGTCTCTGGCGTCTGTCTGTAACGTTCGTGCACCCTACTCAGGCGATTGGAATTTTCGGCAATTTTTCCACGCTATTCGGTACCTTGGTCATCCTTTGACATCCAGGTAAAATTTTACTCAGATCGTCCCAGGGGAAACCCTCTTTCAAGGGGTTAAACCGAAGAGGAAAAGCCAAATATAGTGATTTTGGACCTTTCCAAGAGTTTATCTCGGAAACGGTATACAAGATAGGAGGTAAGTTACTATTAATGACTAATCATCATCATCATCATCATCATTTTATTTAAATCAGGCAACAAGGCCCATAAATAAACAGG
>Ga0049105_1000535_pt1 | contig 13561 bp, 12 predicted proteins | sample WorMetvaBAHAMAS1_FD_61260 | JGI IMG/M metagenome (GOLD analysis project Ga0049105, IMG submission 61260) | Worm MetaG Olavius vacuus BAHAMAS.1 | ecosystem: Host-associated > Annelida > Digestive system > Unclassified | place: Germany: Marburg | collected 2013-04-09
ATAGAAATAGCGTGAAATATGTACAAAAACTGCAAATATAAATGTAAAAGAACCTTCTGTTTTATAACAACGTGTAAGGCCCATCGTTAACGACACATCTAAAACGGCAAAAATTAATTTTATCAACTCAGGGGCCGTGGATATAATAAGAACTGTATTATATCCGCGGACTTGAGTTGATGAAATTAATTTTTGCCGTTTTAGATGTGTCGCTAACGATGGGCCTTACACGTTGTTATAAAACAGAAGGTTTTTTTACATTTATACAGTTAATAGTTACATTATTTTGATGTCAGAAAATCCTCCAGCCAGGTCACCCTGATGCATTTAAGTTCACGACTTTTTTTGAATAGTTGTCGCCCTCAAAACACAGGCCGCCAACGTCGTTTCATCGTCAAAATAAAACAAATAAAGCGGTCAGAAATGGTAACCCTTCTATTTTCTGTTCACACTATTACCGAAGCAAAGCAATACACAGGGCTAGGCAGGACGGAGCCAGGACGGTGTATTTTCCAGCCAGGCCATTTGACCTGGTGCGCCCTGGTGTAGCATAGCCACTGGTCTCTATGCCGTACAGTAGCAACGATAAGCTGTTTAACCGGCCATCAATCTACCCTACTTTCACCCATTGAGCAACTATGGGAAATTCTTTACTAATTCTTTACTTCCACATGCGTTTTCAACCATTTGTTCCTCATACGCGGACAATGGCAATGAACTGTGGAAGTGGTTATGCTCCATCATGGGGCCAGCTGCCCTCAATGATGATGTCGCACTGCATATGTTCTTAAAGAACTGACAGTTTGCTAATTGTAGTTGCTTTGCAATATATTATGATGTAGAATAGCACTGTTTGTGTAATGTTTCAGGCTTTTGTATTTGTAGATACAGAAGAAAAAAAGGAAGGCACTGGGAATGGCCAGATAGCAGAGGTAAGTTGCTGATATTACCGTTAAGGTGCATGTATTTCAATGTGTGTTTATGATCCCATCTTTTGTCATGTTTTCGCAGTTTCATGAAAGCCACCCGAAGTAAGTAAGTAAGAAGATTTTCTTGTCAGCGCCCTTAACGTTCAGACACAAGGCGCCGCAGCCCAGCTAACCGAACATAAACATAAACCACATTGGCCTTTGATGTGTATCGGAAGACCTTCAGATTTTGCTGATGTCTTTTTTAACATCCAGACTCGAATGTTTCAGATGGCCGAGCAGTGCCATCTCAAAAGTATGTAAGAGATTTCGTCCGCTTGGCTAAACTGGTAAACTGACTCGGAGATGCCGCCTTTGATATGGTTTCGAAATGAACCAAATTATTTAAAACATTTAAAATGTCGCAGATGATTGCTGTATTATCTGAGTCAGACATTTTGTGTATCATTGCCCTAATTTTTGGGGAGTCAGAAAGTGTGAAATTTGGCCTAATTTTGGTATTTGAGATGCTGTAAATTTGGAACAAATTAACGTATCTAAAATTTGAAATGATGCTTGGAGTTCCGATGACTGTCCTGTCTCCTGCCCATATTTGATGTAGGTTGTGCCCCTAACTCTGAGAATCGAGCATTAGAAACTTGCAACCTGAGAAATTCTTTATTATCCACTGTATTCCAGTGTTATTATTAGTTCTTCGTGTTGTTTGCCTATAGTCACTGTCTTGCTTTTTGGGCATTTATCTTTAGACCAAATCTTTTAGCGCTATTGTACGTTGCATTTGTAATATCCTGGAGCTACTGTTAATTCTCTACTAGCTAGCAGATCTGTGTCACTGCAAAACATCAAGTTGTCCATTCATAGTGCAACGAGTGCTGAACGCCGCAGCTGGGGTGGTCAGCGGTACAAACAAGTTTGACTGTGGCTTGGCTCCTGCACACCGAGCTACACTGGCTCGATGTACCTGAACGAGTCGCATACAAGCTGAGCGTCATGATGTACAGCTGTATGCACGACCAAGCTTCACAGTACCTGATTGATTTCTGCCATCCGACCTCCAGCATCGCATCACGGCAACAACTGCGATCTGCCAGCCGACGACTCCTGGTCGTTCATGTTACCAGCTAAGCACCACCGCCCGAGGAGCTTTCTCTGTGGTTGGTCCGACGATGTGAAATTTTTTGCCGGACTATTTGCGCAATCCTGCTGTTGGTCAAGATACATTTAGATCACATTTAAAAACGTTTATGTTCGCTTCGTACTAGCGCATCCAGCGCATTAGAAATTTCACGTTTATGCGCTGTATAAATTTACACTGACATTGACATTGACCTAGTGACCCCTCCTTCTACTGTTAACTGTCATTCATATATTACCGACTATAAATTGTTATTGTTACAGGTGTTGTCGGTGGCTTTTATCCCCCAAGGAGCCCTGGGCTCAATCCCCCTCTCCTTCCCTCCCACAGATCTGTATAAAGTACCAGATGCCGTAGCCTACCTCCTATTCATGCTGTATCATCTCATGTAGCCACCGATAAGGGGCCCTCCAAGTTCCGGGCTATTTTTAGCGACAATCTACAACCAATCGCAACTCGAGGAAAGAAAGCACGTGGCACGCTATTGGTCGATAACGGCTGTTCCAGTAAGCGCGCACCCCTCTCCGTTAGTTAGTACAACGAAATTAGCGGCGGCCATATTGGTAGTTGCCGTAGTTCAGAGGAGGGGCTCTGCCAGCCCAGTACTGCCCCTGTGTTCCCTCCCCTTTCCTCCTCTCTTCTCGCCTCCTCTCTCCTCTCCTCTCTTAGAAGTAGGCCCCCTAAAATCCAGTTAGGGGTTCTTGGGAGCGCTGTAAGCTCCCCAGCGGCAAAGGATTTGGTGCATTTTAGCCTTGAAATCTGACATCTGGTGGCAAAAATTTAGTGAATGAATGAATGAATGCATTTATTTCAGACTCGAGGTCCATAAAAAATAAATAAAAGACAGACAGAGAGAATGATATAGACAGACAGACAATAAAAGCATGCTAAAAATGAAATAACAATTCGTGTACTGTGCTCAATTAATTATTAACTTTCCTAAGAATCAAATGACCCAATCCACCCCCCTGTTTTTCGGTGGGCGCAAGCTGCGCCCAGCCTGAATAGGGACAGAAGCCCCTGGGGTGTCGTTGTTGTTACTGTTAATTTGTCGTATTGCAGTTGGTGACGAGCAGCAGAAACTACTGACTTACACGACAAACGGCAGCGAGTTACTCGAGGACTGGGAAGAAATAGCAAAGGTGTTTCATAACTTGGAAGATGCCATCATTAAATGCAACAGTTTTTTAAGATATCTGTATTCTATGGAGATAAAGAACGCCCGTGTGGAATGTGAAGCGGTGAAGATGAGAGCGGCTGAGGCAGAACTTGAGTGTAAACTGCATGAGACAAAAGAAGCAATGCAGAGACAGTTGACTGAAGATCGTGAGCAGTTGGCAGCCAAAATGGAAGAAAATGAACTGTTACGTACTGAGCATGGTAACCGAGCCCAAGAGTTAGAGTTGAAAGAGAAGGAAAGTTCAGATCGTGGGCAGAGAATAGCTACACTTGAGGACGAACTGAAACGCTGGGAGCAGACAGAGGTTACGTTGCGACAAAAAGTGGATGAACTCCAGCAGAAGTTAGATGATGCCACTGAGTCTGTGGTACCGGTGCACGGCCATCGTGATACGACCTTAGGTATGATATATTTCACTCTGATTGCTAATTCTACGTTAAAATGGAAAAACGTAGCAACTCGTCTCGGAGTAATTTTGGGAAAATCACTAAAAAAAGAACTAGTTATGACATTAAGAAACGTAGAATTACTAAGTTCTTGTATGTCATTTTCTTTCACTTCAAGGCACTTTCCTGCATTCCTTAAATGTTATAAAATGGGGAAAACCTGGGAAGTCCAAATTTGCATTAAACTCAGTTTTTATTATTTTTGCACTTGCTAGGTTTTCTTTAGCATGGTAGAATTTTGATGTATGTAGGTAGGAATACCGCTATGCATTATGGATGATTGATAAACCATAGAAGTGATTACGTTTTGTTGACATTTGTTAACATCTGTTTTAGTATTTCTACTCCACACCTGTAGTGTGAGAGATAGCAATTTGCCTTTCAGCATACGCTGTGACAGGGTTCTTACAGATCCTGGAAAAGTACGGAAAGTCCTGGAATTTAATGTAGAAATTTTCAAGGCCTTGAAAAGCCTTGAAAGTGATCCTAGGTATGGAAAAGTCTGGAAAACTCCTTGAAAACTGTAATGCAGACCTGGAAAATGCAGATGTCTGTTACACTGTTGATGACCCATGCATTTGTTAATTTTCTTGCAGTTCATGACATACAGCATCTGAAGTTCAAAGTTCGAAAATTTGAGTCCCATTCGATATTGAGAATAGAAGAATACATTGTATAGGAAATTTCAGCGTTTAAAAGACAATTTTGTATTGTTTTTATTCAAATAAAGATGAACAAAATGCCTTGTAAAGTGTGGAAAAAGAAGTAATTTTGTCCTGGAAAAGTCTGGAAACCACTGTCAGATTTCTGTACGAACCCTGTGTGAGGACAAGGCTGTATCTGTCAGATGGCTGTCAGTTCATTCTCGGTGCATGCAGCAGATGTCTTAAGAGACAGAACTGATTGCATCACGCAGATGCTTCAACAAGACATAATGTAATTGTTATTGTGGTTGTAATGAAATATATTTTCGCAGTTTACAGTTGAATTGTGAACTTGGTTGTTAAAGCTTTGGCTGTTGATATCGTTATAGAATTATCTACAGCAGACACTACTTTGCCCGATGTCAGATGTGGCACTCAAGAAGATGTTGATGGGCAACCCAGTCTGTCTTTAGCCAAGGTAAAGCAGTAATCTTTATTCCACTATACTAAAGTTCATTCTGTTAATACAGACTCACTTGATTGTTCTTTGTAAAATGTGTAAGTTGCTGACATTACATATTGTTATCTCTGCTTAACACTTTTGGTCTCTAGATTTCCGAACATACAAAAACACGAAATTCATTGACACCCTTGCAGGAAGGGGATGAATTGCTGAATATAAACAGAAATATAATCCTACAAAATGACTATAAAATTATAATTATTTATTCATTCATACATTTCACAAAATAATGTACAAAACTGCATAGAAACTAAAACTAAAACTTTTAATATACCATTTTATAACTGCTAAAAATGTTTTTTTAATAACACAAGAGGTCCCTAACACATTAATAAGTAAAACTGCACACAAACATTTAAGGAAACCAGTAAAAGCAATATTGTTCACGAGCTGTTTAAACTTCACAATAGCAAAATACAGACATAATCATGTACAGACTACAGAAGCTGAATTTAAAAAAAAACAAAGTTGGCTAAATATGTTCCACTAGCACATTTACGATACAACAGACTAAGAATAAAGTGTTTGTACACTAGATCTGCTTCTACCTTTCACATAGTTTCCAAACATTTGATGTTTTCGTGGACGTGTAAAACCGTGTTTCAGTTATAGCATAATATTTTATATTTTGTATGCTATATTTTAAAATTTTAGTATGCAGGTGGCATGGTGCCACCGTTGCTATGGCAAAGGACCTGCAATTCATATATAGGTCGCGGGTTCGAGTCTTGCCTCGGCACCATTGTGCAAGTGGCCTTAGACAAGCTACTTACACCTGTCACCAAGCAGTATAACTTGGTACTGGTCAAACGGCGGCGACGTTCTGAGGCTGAGAAGGTGACCATGCATCTGGTGACACGCTGGTCATTTGTCACAGACTTACTAGTTTATCCGGCTGGTGGTCTGGCATAGTGGTTAGCGCGTTGGCTTCGATCAACGAAGTTAATCTACGTCAAGCCCGGATAGTACTGAGATGGGCGACAGTGTCCGGGTTCAGTTCCCGGTGCCGGACATTTTGGTATGTAACCAACCAGCCACCCAAGGCCAACTCAGCCTTCTATCCCTCCGGGGTCAGTAAATGAGTACCAGCTTTGGCTGGGAAGGCAAAAGCAGGTATGGTTCATTCTGTTAGCGGATGTACGCAGGGTGTGCAGGTAAAACTGTGAAATCCCTTAGAACGCATGCCATACCTGAGCGCCTTAGAGGTGTGTTCATGACAAGGCGCTATACAAATCCACGTTTACCTTTACCATCTACGGGCTCAAGGCCAATAAGAGGCTTTCATGTTCCCCTTACCTTTTTAGTATGCAGTTTGATAAGTGGAATTTGCATTGTAATTAACCAATCACGAAACGTTTGATGTGCTTATTTAAATGTTGTGTGGTGAACAGATGCCATCAGCTGCTGCAGCTGCGGAAGCTGCTGATGACAGTGGAACGGCACAAATTCTACGAGTTGAGGCTGATCACAGTGAAGACCGAGCAACTGTTGTGGCAGAACCATCTCATCAGATAGCTGCATCGCACGAGGTTTGTGCTTAATTTGCAAAAACAGACAGAAAATATAGACAGATGGACAGATACATACACTACACTGTAACACTGTCAGAACTAATAACACTTGTCTAACTGAACTGAACTGAACTGATTTATTTAGTGAAAAGAACACAGGATGTACAGGGCAAGAAGAAATGCCACTAACATAGGTAGGTGTAGCGTGCTCCACTACGGGAGCGTAGCGCCGTGCTTTGCAATGATCCTCCAGAGAGGGCGGTTCTGGGCAGTAGCCCTGGCGTCCAGGAGGCCCATGCCGAACCCCCTCAGGTCATCCGCCACGCCGCGGAGCCAAGTTGAACGCGGCCGGCCCGGCGGTCCTCTCCAACCCCCCACCGGCTGCTCAAACAGGAGGCGGCATATGTCTGCCGAGTCGTCCACACGGGCCACATGTCCAAAGAGCGAGAGGCGGCGCGACCGGACCATCAGGGAAAGAGGGGGCCGCCGTGCCAATTGACAAACCACCTCACCCCTGACGAAGCCGTGCCACCCCATGCCCAGCATCCCCCGCAGGCACCATCGGCCCGCTGCACCAACACGCTGCACATCCGCCTTGCTGACTGTCCAGCACTCCGATCCACACAGCATGACGGGCAGTATGTACACACTGCACAGGCGCAGCCCCGCTGTGACAGAGACACGTGAGCTCCAGAGATGCCGGTCCAGACTCTGCATGGCAGCTCGAGCCATGGCACCTCGCCCGCGGACCTCCGGCCTGCCACTGCATGACGAGTGGACCAGTGACCCCAGGCACACGAACCCGTCCACTCGCTGTACATCGTGCCCACAGATGCCAAGACTAACATACACCCTACAAAAACAAAAAGTGCAAAGCAAACTAGAACTTTAAGCATAACTATGCCTTCGGTACCATAAAATCATCATAAATTCCTGCAACGACAGCATTTCTACTCTTAAAACACACACATATAGAATTATGACTTTAATACGACCAAAACATTAAATGTTGTGTGGTAAACAGATGCCATCAGCTGCTGATGACAGTGGAACGGCACAAATGCTGCCAGTTGAGGCTGATCGTAATGAAGATCGAGCAACTGTTGCGGCAGAAGCGTCTCATCCGATAGCTGCATCACATGAGGTTTTTCTCCATGCAGCTCTTACTTTGTCATAATTATGGTTTTCAGTTTTGTCACCAATGATGACTGCATGATTGAGAAACTTGTTATGTGCCTGTCGTACAGCATTTACATTTGTTATATCACTATCCAAAATACGCGATCGTGATTGGTTTTAAACGCGTCACGTGATATGTACAAATAATCACTGTTGACCGGCGCAGCGATGCAGCGGTCAACATTACCGGTCAGCATTACCAGCGTCATCCCATGCATTCGTGGCTGATTTTTGGTTCGAACGCTATATTAGGCACGTCAAATATATATTCTGCACTGCGTAATATTGACTTCGTAAGCTGTGACGTAACTGTCATTTTGTCATTAAAAAGGTTTATAAGTCGTTTCCTTTTGCCATTTGTATACCTTAAAGAATTTTAAAATACGAAAATAATATAGTTGCTAGCAAAAATTGGAACATATGTTTCTAGTTAGTTGAAAGTTTGTGAATTACTGGTTTGAATAGGTCGGTAAGGCAGAGTGCAGACACGATCGCGTATTTTGGATAGTGATATAACAAAACAAATATCGTCTGTTAGCCTCGATCAACACTGAAAAATTATGCCCCTCAGTTGTTCAGTGTTACCCTCGGGCCTTTGGCCCTCGGGCAACATTACATAACTTCGGGGCATAAATTTTCAGTGTTGACCTCGGCACCAGTCAATATTTGTATAGTATTTATTACTGCGCATGGACATATCTGAGTGCTATTAAAAGCGTCTGATGTACGTATCAATGTGCGTTCTCAGGATGCTATTTTTACACTTGCATTTTAAGCTTGTCTGTTTTTTTGTAAATTTGTTTTGTAAACATCAAAAATGTTCATCAAAGCATTGCCAGTGAAATCAGTCAGCCATTACAGTGTGTACAAATTGCACGGACGTAATGTGTGCTGTACTGTGACGTGCTTGGTCAAGAGTAGAGGTGTGCATGATGCGGAAATTCCCATGAGTCTCACGGGAATCCCATGGGAATGCGAAGCATAGACTGAAATCATGGGAATTGGAACAGGAATGAGAATGGTGGACAGGAAATGGGAGGGAAATGGGACTAGTAGTCTGGAAGAAATTCCCGTTAGCCGCGTTAATCACATTTTGGCATTATATTGTCTTCTGGCTCGCTGAACAATTTGCTATTTCTTTATATCAGTCTTGCTTGATTTGACTGTATTGTGGCTCTCTTGACTCGAGAGATCATGCAACCAGTTCGGTGACCACTGTTTTGCCTCCGCCGGACCAACGCTGTGGAACAGTACCTGAACAGCTTCGGCAACCGGACATCACCTTCCGACAATTCAAACAATCGCTGAAAACGTTTATGTTTGGTTAGTTGGGCCGCAGTGCCTTGTGTCTGAACGTTAAGGGTGCTGACTAGAAATCTTTTTACTTAACTTACTTACTTACCTACTTACTGGTTTTACATTGTGCAGCACCTATTTTTCATACAGCCCACATTCTTTGTTCTACTGTAACAACTGCATGATCTGACTGCAGGTTTTACCACCTACATTTGAGCTGGCGTTCACTGGTAACAGAAGTGAACTGAAGTCAAAGATGGATGTATCACATGGGCTGCTGGAGAAACTGCTTCACAGAGACATCATCAATTATAGACACTATCAAGTCATGAAGGTTTCTGCATTTGAATCACGTTGCTTTTGCTGAACAGTTAATGACCTACATTAATTATGATTATATTTTATGCTAAATGTGCCTGCGTGATCTACATTGTAACCAGAAAATGTGAAGGACCTGTGTTGCTTTTGCTGAACAGTTTATGACTTACTTACATAAATTATAATTATATTTTATGTGAAATATCCCTGCTTGATATACAGTGTAACCAGAAAATGTGATCCTCCCCAACATTTTGGGGTCTAGTGACTTTTGAGCACCCTATAAATTGGCATTTACATGACATTTTACATTACACTACATTTGAATGAAATGAATTGAAAGTGCATTGATTTTAAGTACGTTTGCAAACCGACTTAGAGCTGGCTTAGTCTAACACACCATGCAATCAAATCCAGCCGTTGAGCAGAGTAAAAACATTAAATGTTCTGAGAGTCCGTGGAATCAGTCCGGCAGGAAAGGAAAAGGTCTAAGGAGGAAAGGATTTGCCGAAAGGCCAAGTCTTAAGTTCAGAATGAAAAACTGAACGAGTAAGAAAAGATGCAAGTGGTGATAGTGAAGATGGTGAAGAAGATGATGATGAACTGCCATGTGTGATAGGTGAAAGTGAAGGAGACTGTATCTCACGAAGCTCACAAAGATCAGATCAATAACAACCACGTACCTGCTCCATAATGAAATTTTACATGCACAGAGTGATGTTAATTTCAGCATCAAAAAACTGAGACTCGGATACTTTGGAAGCTGCTGAGAGTGTGGTCAAACTCCTTTTGTCTCAACAGCAATAATGAATGATATAATACACTGATCTGTCTGTTGTATATAGTTGGAGAGGATGGACGGTGAGAAGGTGGCCAAACTGCTGGACATTTTGCTGCGTCAAGACGACGGTCTGCTGCCAAGTTTCTGTAACACGCTGACGGCCGTTCGACAACCAGACGTCGTGCACATACTCAGGAGAAATGGTAGGTTACGTAATAGGAATAGACCATTCTGCATTATGTGCACAATAGTGTTTGCTGGAGCAGTCTTAGATGTGAGTTTAAGTTTAGGTAGTTTTAGTTTTACTGAGTGTTTTGTGTCTGAGAGTAGCCCGTATGTTTCGTTTGTCTACATTCACCGTCAAACATCTCGATGAGTGGCATACAGGAGAGTTACGAACGAACGAACAGAGTGTTTTGAGAATTCCAAAATTTATCAAGTCTAGTTTTAAAGCAATCAGCTGTATTAGCTGTATCAGTCATATGTTGTTCGAGTAGCGAAATGAGAATTTGTTGACGAGTTTTATCTATCAGTGTTATACACCATTTTCGTGAAAAATGACGTATTTATTTTGTTTTCCGGTATTCGTCCCTCATTCTCCAGTCATTTGCACGAAATTTTTCATTAACTATTTGGTCGAATGTTAAACCTTACTCAGCTTCAACTCTCATTAATCAGGCTGACTGAGTGTGCAATGTTTTCGCTGATATTTCAAATATAATTTGGAAACTTGATGTAATGGTAACCCAGTGTAAACATGGTGTTTTCTGAGGCGGATAAACATTTAATTCAGTTCTACAGAGAAAGCAGACAAAAGTAGCAGCGCAATAAAAGCTGGTCATTAGGAGAAGAGAAGAAGACACCTGTGCCACTCCTCAGTTGCATTGTCAGTTAAAACAGTGCTTTACTACGGTGTTATGTTGTAACACATTGAGCATTGCTCTGTGAAACAGCGGCGGTACACGTGTACATGGATCACATTTCACTGTGTTTAGATTGGTTTATTTGTGTGTTGGGGTGGGCCTGATGGGATTGAAGCCTAATTCTTGGGGCCTATCTTCCTTCAGTGCTTTGACATTGTTGGTGTGGTCATTTTACCTGTAAAACACGTCCCCGATATGACCAATAATGTGCTTGGTGCGACGTTAAACCTTGCTCAATCAGTCGATCAACCTACAACAGATATTGTCTGATTTCGCTCCATTTCATCACACAAAATAGACATATATGACACTTTTATTCACTTGTAGTAATCTTGCCTCAGATTTAACTTAGTGAAAACCAGGGTTTCCACGCATCGTTGAAAGTACTTGAAAGTACTTGAATTTTTTTTTCCTAAATTCAAGGCCTTGAAAGTACTTGAAAACAGGACGGGTGCTTGAAAGTCCTTGAATTTCATTCCACAGGTCCTTGAAAGTCCTTGAATTCACCACGTCAAACTGTGCAATATCAGCAGCTCTGTTAAACAGGTGTTTTGCCTAAAACAAGATTTGCTGATAATTGTCACGTTTTGTTTTTATCAGCTAAAACTGTCCCGTAATCACAGAAATAGATATTACATGTTGCTGTAATACTGTCCATGCTGTAAACTTCTGTCGAGAATTGGTCCTTGAAAATGCAGTTTAAGGGTCCTTGAAAGTCCTTGAAAAGTCGTTGAATTTTGATACCAAAATATAGTGGAAACCCTGTAAAACAGTGCTTTCCTACGGTGTCGTGTTGTAGCATGTTGATTGTTGATCTGTGAAACAGCGGCAGTACCGGTGCACGTGGGCATGGATCCACCGATCGGTCGAGCGGCGGAGCGGAATGTTATGTCAGAGCTGACCAAAGCGAATGCAGTCGTCGACAGACTCATTCGGACTTCACCGAACGTCGTTCGTCTGCTGAGACAGCTGCGTAAAAACACCAGTGCTAATGACCGAACTGTCATTGAACATCAGCTGGAAGATGAGTGCAAAGATGGTCTGTGTCGAGGAGGTGTTGTGCCAGGAATGGTGCCCGGCTTTGCCAAGCTGCTGGCTCGCAACACAGCCAGAGGCGTTCGTATGGTGTCGACCATGCATGGAGACGACAATGACATAGTGGTGTACTTCCTGTGCACAACTGTCCAGCCAGTCTACGAACTCGGTCAGATGATCGTGTCCGGCTTCATGCACGCCGTCTTTGCTGTCGCCGTGGAGTGTCTGGCGCGTACAACTGTCGATGTCTACGTCAAAGCTGACGAATTCACTTTCAGACTTCAATGTCTGTCCCGTCCACAGGACAAAGGTAACTACAGTAATTACCGTAAACCTTCTTCCGGTGACTAGCATATCAGGCAGTCCATTCTTTCCATTATTCTCTGTCTAATTCTGTCGAGTAGGATATTAATCTCTACTCGGTAACTAATTCAGAGATATCTCACTTGTACAGTTTGAGACTTTTGAAGACACTTTGGTTTGTGTAGGGCTGCGGCGCATAGTGACTGTTGCTGTTTTGCACCGTGTACAAATATTCTTACTTACTTACTTAATTCTGTCCACTGCCTTGATTTAGATGTCTTCCCATGTTTTGTTTATCTGTTTGATATTTTCTTGTACGTTATTCTCAGAGCCGGCGCAGGCCACCCTTGAACCTCCTGACTGGGGGCCTCATGGGGGTAAAAGGGCCCCATCACGGGGTGAATGGGCCCATTGGTAGTGAAAGGCCTGATATGTCGGTGTAAAGAAGGGTCATGCCAGAAAGGGCTAGGTAAGCTGTAAAGGGGCTCACAGAGATGAATTGCTGGCGAGTGGCCACTAAAACGGGTCGTCAGAAAACTGAGGGAAACAGAAATGCCTTTAAAAGTCGTTTAAAGTGTCCAAATTTAACGTCAGGCGCTGTGAGGCGGGTAGACTTCCAAATTCTCGTTCGCGACAGAGAAACTCCTGTCACCAAGTCGAGTGTTTGTTCTCGGAACAGTGAGGACGTTGGCATGATTGGAGCAAAGTAATGTCAGATGTTGATTTTAAATTTAAATATCTAAGTTTTTGCTACACAGAGCATTTGTGTGTTGTATGTTTGTAGTGCTGAGGTCTCCTCCTTCGCCATCATTCTTCAAATCGTCCATTTACCAACGTGACAGCTCACCGACACAAAAAGTATAAACGTGTATACTTCTGTGCATTAACACGTTGAACGCTGTGCAGTTTATTAGTCTGGTGCAAATTCAGTAGAGGGCAGCACCGATATGCATTGCTAAAATGTGGCATTAAAGTTTATGTGGACACTGGGCAAACGCGCTGTCCGCAGGTGTGAGGTATGAGTTAACTTGTCCAGAGAAATCCACAGTGCTAGCCGGATACGTACACAATGTCTTTCAAATAATACACATACACACCACTGTTATCAACAGTGGTCGCGCACACACTACTCAACACCGCACACACCGTGGGCTCTGACTGTGGCTACAATCATGGCTGATGCCGCAGTCACCCCACCATCTGCGAAATGACCTAAAATATGTCGAGTGGGACATTAAACCTTGCTCAATCCAATCCAATCTACACTGTGTCTCAAAAAAAAACATCCCCGACGTTTTTAGCTATAACTCGAGAAAGCATTGACGGATTTTTATAATATTTGGCAGAAATGTTACTGA
>Ga0049105_1000536_pt1 | contig 13559 bp, 13 predicted proteins | sample WorMetvaBAHAMAS1_FD_61260 | JGI IMG/M metagenome (GOLD analysis project Ga0049105, IMG submission 61260) | Worm MetaG Olavius vacuus BAHAMAS.1 | ecosystem: Host-associated > Annelida > Digestive system > Unclassified | place: Germany: Marburg | collected 2013-04-09
GGGTACATTACGTAGTCCAATGCACACTATCTCGAAAAAGCTCGCTAAGCGAGAAAAGCGAGCGAGATTTCCCCACGAGCGAGCGAGAAAAATATTTTGGAGTCGCTTCGGGGTCTAGTACGTAGACAGATTAACCCGGGGGAAGTCCAGTTCACCACGACCAGCTGAGCGTAGATGACGGCGACCAGGAACGCCGGACACAGGTTGACAGATTGCCGATAGTGTAAATTGTAAAGCGTCTCATAGTCACAGTTAGGCCGTGCGAGTTTGGCTCGGCTTAGCCAAGTTTAGCCTGTCAAAGTAATGGGAAAGTCTTCATGAACTTTACATCGTTTGAATGGATTGCCAACAAAACATCTCACCTCAACAATTCGGACTTTTTAATACGGTTACTATTCCTATTAATCGCTATCCCATCAATCTCTAATTATCGTTCATTTACTATTGTGTTCTATGTTTTGTGTTCTTTCTTATCATTGTATGGTTTGCGACATTTCAAACTTTTTATTAAACGAATATGAATGAATGTATGTTCGTTAATTCAAAGCCACTGTGTAGCCTACAAAACCTTAAAATTTATAGTACGTTTTGTTTATTTGTTGGACAACTTTCAGTGTATTTTGTTCCTTTTTGTCCAGTCTTTTGACAAACAGAGACGATAATGTTGTTTCTGTTAAAGAACTTAGCAAGCTCTGTTATAGTTGAATACTGTGGTCTTATTGTATAGAGCCCCGAGGGTAAGCCTATACGCAGTACGCACAAAGCCGTAAGCAGTGCGTTTAGAGTGTTAGACACCCTCCACGAAATAAAGTGTAAAAATACACGTAAACACGTAGAATTTAATAGGTAACTACACAGTAACACAGGCCTAGGCCTACATTACGTGAATAAACAAGGTACAAACAAACACATTTGCTTCAATTTTTAGATTTCGTTTAACAGAAATAGGACGACATTTTGCAGCCACCAGAACGTTCCCTGGACTGTTATATACACCAAAAAATGCAAACGCATTTCTTATATATTTAGAGCCCAAGGAACGTGTCTGGTGGCTGAAAATGTCGTTCTCTCCCCCCGCTGGGTAAGGTAACAGCTCTCCCCGAATCAATTAGCTGGACTTGATGGGCCATTTTGTGGAGGGGGAAAGACGGGGGAAGGAAAGGGGAAAGTAAAAAAGGAAGGGACAGAAGGGATGGGAGAACCCACCCCTAAATAAATTTCTGGTTACTGTCGATAAGCGTTAACACAGGCCTCTTAATTCCTAAACTTGTTGCATATTGAGAACTTACAGTGTCAACAGGTTCGAAGTTGGGTTGACGCGGCGAACTTTGACAAGTTTCCCGAGGATCACGACGAGCCACAGGTCGACACGTCCGGATGGGACAAAGACTTCTGATGCAGCTCTTAGCACAGTTTATCGGCTAATGTGTTTGACACTGTTAATGTCGGCAAATTTTGTTCTATAACTAACCAGCCTAAAACTGGCATTTTAAGCAAGCGGGAATGCTTTCTGATATACAATCGATATTTAATATTGGAAATATTTCACAATATAATTGATGCGGAAGGCTGCTAAGTGTATGCTATGGCCAGGGCAAAAATAATATTATCCACCTGCAATAACATTACAGCATGCTAAAAAGCTGAATGCTGTGTTAACTTGGCGTCTCTATTTCCATCCCGTTAAATGGTATACGGCACACATACGGCAGATGGTGTATGTATTTGCAGTGCAAATCAATCCAATGCTTTTCCAGCAGGTACGATACAAGGTGCTTCTGCATCATGACAACACATGATTTTAAAGAAATTTCTATGCATGCCAACGACTTCTCTCAATAGACGTAAGCACTAAACATAATGCTGTGGACGAGTAACCGGTTCTGACGAGGGTCAAATCAGGCTGTAGTTTCACTGTCTGTAGCTCGTGTCTGTAGAATGGTACAGAGAATGCCTTTGACAATGCATGTAGCATGTAGCGTTCAAGATCTGTACTGTTCATGTGATTCACTGTATGTGTTTGTGAGTAAAGTCTTCTAATTCGGGAATTTTCTTTTTCATGGTAGATACTTGTAGCTGTGTAAACATTTCTGAACACAGGGGCTATTGCATGTCTGTGTTTGTTTACATGCCAAGAAATATGGTCTCAACCACAGATCTGTATAAATATCCTCCAGATGTCATACCTCCTATTCACGCCGTATCATATCATGTAGCCACGGATAAGCCCCCCGCCCAAGATGGTGACAAGTTCCGGTCTATTTTTAGTGACAATCTACAACCAATCGCAACTCGCGCAAAGAAAGCACGTGGCACGCTATTGGTCAATCAACACTGCGGCAATGGCTGTTCCATTAAGCGCGCACCCCTCTCCATTAGCTATTACGACGAAATAAGTGGCGGCCATATTGGGTGGGGGTTGTTCGGAGGAGGTGTTCTGCCAGCCCAGTACTGCCCCTGTGGTCTCAACTGGCAAAATAGTAAAATACAAGCACAGTTTTGTTCACTGTCTTCAGCAGCTAAAAATTTACACACAATATGATGGTGACGATGATGAACTGTCACCATCATCACGGTCTCACCACCACCATCATCACTACTCCCAGCCTTGCACTGCAGCTGTTGTCAAAATAATTACATAAGCACACATGACAAGTTCTGTAACAAACTAGTATGTTATTACCACAAATAAATTATGCATATTTCTAGCGAGCTGTCGGCTGTCAGATCTGTTGCATATTCACAACTGTAAATACATGTACTACTTGATTAACCTAAGTGCACTGAGCACGCTGGTCCTGTATGAAATATACCTAACATAACAAATAAAACCAGCCTCACAATTCAACATCGCACACGACGGAATTATTGCTAACAGCTAATCCCGAGTAGATTTATCCAGTTTTAACTTCTTTGATGTTGGTGTCACTGCCGATGAACTGTCTTCAGATGCAGAGGTGTTAGCAACCTGTGATGACTTGTGTGACAAATGTTTCTTTGACCTGATGCAGACGTGCAGCAAACATCCAACATTACATTCGACCTGTTTCAACGCCTCCGAAAAAGTCTTTTATTTTGCAACCAACACTGCAACAGTCTTAATGTTAACACTAAGTTAACACTAAGCAGCAACTTGAAGTTTATGCACATGTTTTACCAATTTTTACCGCGCTGCATGGAATGCAGACATGGTCTAGCGATGAGAATTCTGTCCGTCCGTCTGTCTGTCCGTCACATGCGTGGATTGTAACAAAACGGTAGAAAGATCTGTCCAGATTTATATACCGTATGAAAGAACATTTAATCCAGTTTTCTGAGAAGAAGAATGGTTGGTGGGGGCGACCCCCTTCTACGTGAAATTTTGGGTAAACCAACCCCCACTGGAGCGAAATCGCCGATTTTCAACCGATATTCGCCCGTAGCTCCTCAGTCGTAACACCTAGCGAAAAAAGTTCAATTAACACTAATAGGAAGTCCACTACGCTCTTTCCAATGAGCCTAAGATGATCGTTGTACATTGCCCCTAAGTCCCCCAAAAGGGGTCTCAAAAACGCAAAATGGCCGATTTCTGTGCAAATTCGCACTTCGCTTGAAGAAAGTCTGCTACAAAGTATCTTTGTATGAAAACTGTCAGAATCAAAGTTGTAAGGCATCCATTGGCCTAACTAACCATGCAAAAATGATTTGTGGGGGCAACCCCTTGTACCTGAAATTTTGGATCAAAGTGACCGCGTTGGAGCGAAATCGCCGATTTTCGATCTATTTTCGCTCGTAGTGCCTCATCCTTAACACCTGTGTGAAAACTGTTGGGACAAAGTTTTAAGGCATTCCTTGGCCTAACTATCCGTGCAAAAATGATTGGTGGGAGGCGACCCCTTGTACCTGAAATTTTGAGTTAAAGTGACCGCGTTGGAACGAAATTTGAACAACTAGCTGCGATAACTCCGAAACGGTAAGAGATAGGATGTTAGTTACTATTAATCACTAATAGGAAATCGCATATGGGCTTTCGATTGGTACCGACCTCGATGACCTTGAATGCCGTTATTGCTCTTATTTTGTGTTTTTTTCACCGAATGCGACTGATTTTCAGGCCAATTATATCACAGTGGTTGAATATAGACGTATAATGCCCATAAAATATTGTCTTCTAGTTCCAGTCTTCTACTTTTGGCTAAAACTATAACGCATCCTGCAGCGCGGTCTCTCTGCGATAGCTGAGCATCTTGTTATCATTTCATCTCAGCTGGCTGAGCTAATAGTAAAGCCAGTCAAAAGCTGTCTGTGTGTGGGGGGGGGGAGTTTAAGTTTTTCACGGGAAATGTCTGGAGCGGGAATGTCCAAGAGACTTCTCTGAGGTCTGATGCTTGTCTACGGGCACCAGAATACGGATCGACTCTGTGATGTACCCTCGGTCTTCTAGTAGGGGGCACAATACAAGTGCCTCAGTTACAGTTACAGTTACAGGTGGATGTCAGGATCCCCATGCAGGAATACAGGTCTCTCTATGTGTAGTGGCTGTGGCTTTGGCCACTCTGGTTAACAAACACACATACATAAAAAGACACACGTTCTGAATGGTTAAGTATGATACGCACAGCTAGCTGAGCTTCAGAAAGTTAGTCATTATGATGATCATTATTAGCTATTACACCAGTACATGTCATATTTGAGAACAAGGCAGAAAAGTACAAACCGCTTGAAAGCTCGTTTCTTGTTTTTCGACAGCGCCGTGTCAGTTCTGATGTCGTCTCGCGATGGAGCCGACTTCCTCAGCTTCTTCTTCAATGACCTGCAATGTTTACATGTACAACAAGCCATTAGCTGCCAAAACAGAAAACAGCTCTGTCAAAACTGCGCATAACCACTGAAAGTAGTAATTATTAACAAATTAAATAATTAATGAATTACGTAACTGCTAATTTCATTCACAAAATATTCCACAAAACAGTTCGAATTGTTTATACTAATTTTAGTCAATTAATGATCATATGCAACTACAGTTACAAAATACTGCATAATACCAGTTAAGCTTTTAATTTATCAATTTAATTATCACATGCAATAAAACTAAATAATGTTAATCTTCCGCAGCACTTATGTTATGTGTACACAAAAGACAAGCTTTGCAAGGAAAAGTGGACCGAACTGAACCGAATTTGGACAGACATCGAGCAGTCATTGATGCTTTACAAGTTTGTTTCCAACAAATTACTGCAGTTCAAAACTAGAGGAACAGAAAGGCGATGCATTCAAAATGGGTCCAACGTTTGTACTTTATGAATTCTGTAAAATTTTGGGGACAAACCAGTAAAACATCTGAGTGAATTTTTCAAGTTGAAGCTAGGTTCTCACAGCTACGATGTATTTGATGAAGGGGGGCTGTACAAACAAACTTGGACATTATGAGGCAGATAAGCAGCATAGCAGCATGTAGCCTTAATTATTAACATTTGTGACGAATAACTGCAACTACTAGGATTCAAATAGCAAGGATACAGACAACGCTAATATTACAGCCACTTCTAAACTGACATATCACAGAACAGTTTAACAGTGACAATGGTATCAACTCTAAAGCGAGCAGCAGCAGCCGCAGCATTAGATGGACAACGACCTGCTGGGCAGCTTCATCTGCAGCATGTAGTCAGGTACTGAACAGCCAGCCTCACGCATCTTGTTCACAATACTGTCACAGACACATACATACACAGGAAAAATGTTAACTTGGAGGCAACCCAGACTTTGCCCGAAAATTAGGTCCAGTCCACTCATTAGAAACTATGAATTTTTACCAACCAGATAATTATTACTATTAATGGGTAAAATGTGTATAAAAGAATATAAACTAATAACAAAATGTCCAGAAAGCAAATACAAATGCTAGATTTTTAACATCGTATCTGCAACAAAGTCAAAAATACGCCCATCCCATACGCCGATGCACTCATTCACAATACTACATGCTTATCTGTCTGTCTGTCTGTACATCTGCATCTCTCTCTCTACCTATCAATGTATCTATATGACAATGCACAAGAATATTCTGCTGACAAATGATCCAACTTATATTTAATTTTTATGTAAAGCAAACTAATATATAAGCTGTTATCTGTTATAATACAATGCCAAACAACACAAAGATCAACCATTTAACAACTTCCTTCGGACACAGAACAGTTTGACAGCAAACAGCTACAGCTTCTAGTAATGGCATCGCAATTACATCTTAACCGATAAGCGATGCTAACTCATCTAATACCAGCATAAAAAAAGAAAAAATAGCATTTGTTCAACTGATAACAGTTTCTTGTAGTGATATTCACTACTGCAAGTTCTTAACGGTTCTTATCATGACAGCTGCAGGTTTCAGTACTATCTAACTGAACAATAATGTGTATCATAATGCTGGTGACCCTCTGTCACTTGTGACGGGCAGACTTCTGAATCTTGTAAAATCACAAATGAACATTCAACATCACGTAAATAAGTGAGTAAGAACGAACCATCGCAAGTTGACGGTGTCTGTATCTGTGAAGAAGGTAACAGCTTTACCAGGACGACCAGCTCGGCCTGTCCTACCTACAGCAAACAGACCACCAAGGACATGGTAACAGCTTTACCAGGACGACCAGCTCGGCCTGTCCTACCTACAGCAAACAGACCACCAAGGATATGGTAACAGCTCTACCAGGACGACCAGCTCGGCCTGTCCTACCTACAGCAAACAGACCACCAAGGACATGCGAATAGTTTTGACTCTGTGAGTATACTGCCGAGTATCTTATCGAGTACTCGACTGACACCGGAAGTACACTGTGTCTGAAAAAACCAGACCCCTGAAACTTTTTACTACAACCTCTCAAAAATTGCCTCAATATCAATAAACATTTGTACATACAACCTGCATTTGACGTAGCAGTAATTAAATTACAATACTGTAACACTGTGGTGCATCTTCCTGGCTCAACACATGCTCGCCGACAAGGTTAATGTTCTCATCAGTGTATATTGTTCTTGGCCGACTGCTGCCGGCTTTACGCTTCACCAAACCAGTGTCTTTCAGTTGCTTTAAAACATAATTCAGTATTGTTTTCTTCCAGCCCTTGGTAGGAAATTCCTTTATTAACCTTCTAGCAGCATAGCCTATTAGATATTAATTCTTTTTTTAACAAAAGCCGTTCTTCTTCAGTAAAACGCATTTCTATTTACAAACAGCTGTCATCTGCTGATGCTGTAGTTGCCATCGAAACTGCACAGGTGACACTCAACCCATATCAAGATCTTCAAACACAATCGATCTGCAATTAAATGCCAGTGCATTCTGTAAAAACTCATTCATAATAGGCCTACTTTGATGCAGTTATGCCAACCTGTTTTAGCGGTCCGATTTTTTCAGACACAGTGTAGATTACCATGCTATTTTGTCTCAGGCCATATTCATGCATTTTGTTGTAAATTCAGAGTGTCCAGTGTGATGTAAGTCCATAAATAGAATTAGAATGTGCATATGTGATTTTTCAGTCATCTTTGCTGTTCTGTTTGTTCATTGTTTGTCTGTTTTTTGCTTCAGTAGCACATATTACCATTAACAGTGAACAAACAACAATCTTAACATTAACTTGATAGCATGGCATGAAACACCAGTAAAGTTACCGATGCGATGAATGTAAACATAGTCGCTGTTGGGGAAGTCATAGTTGACAACGAGGTTGACACCCTTAAAGTCCATGCCACGACACATGACGTCGGTACAGATAAGCACCCACACTGACCCCGACCGAAAACCACGTACCACCGCATCACGCTAAACACACAGGCATAGCATCACGGCACATGTAACCCAATAATTTACTGGGGCAATGTTCCAAAATGATTGACTGACTGGTGACTAAGCTTTGCCTAATAGATGGAATTCTTTTAAATGTGCATCAAATATACCATGAATGTGACAGTTCCACACAAAAAATTATGAGGACGGGGCCACCCCCGATCGGATCCTGCAGAAAAATTTCCCAAGTTTCCTAACGGGAACACACTCAAACTCCTGTCACAAGCCAACAGAAATGGGTGACCCCCTCTTGCACCCACCAGACTCCTTGCTCCAATGCTGTGATCCAAGGCCCCCAATATTTTCCCCACGCATACACTAAAATGGAAAATGTCAGAATACATAAGTATTCTTCAAAAAATACAATATGCATATGATACACGTACTCTGTTTTCGAGGACCTGTGCCCTGTGGCCCTAAGATATTACATTATAAGTTGTGGAATGTGAACCAAGGTCCCAATATTTTCGCCAGGCATACACTAAAACATAATGTGATGGAATACGTATGTATTCTTCGAAAAATTTTCTTCAAGCTCACATGCACTCCACACACATCGAAAACTTTCTCTATACTGTCTGTAACATCACGGCGTCCAAAGTTACAATCATTATGGCAGGAGAGGAGTGTGTACATTACTATTCTTACTGTTGATGATGTTATTACTGCTGTTAGTTCTATTTGTATTATCACAGACATGTTATGTTGCATGAGCTCCATTTTAACATAAATGTCAAAGATAATCAAGGACATAATTTTATCCTATAATAAAAACATAACAAACGCGTATTATTTTGACAATGTCAATCAACCACGGTCACCTGCTGCTGTGTTCGGTCAGCATGTATGACGTCGACGTTGATTCCATCATAAACGAGCTCGTGAAAAAGATCCTTGGCTCGGTCCTTTGACTGCACAAAGATGAGCATCGGAGGTTGAAAACCCTGCACAGCAAGTGTGCATTGAAGTCAAACACAATAATAAGATTTTACAGTGAGATACAATTGGATAAAAAAAGATAAAAACTGAAAAGTTATGGGCTACAGTGTTAGAGACAGGGTGGTGCAGTGGTGTGTTATCATGAGTCTAACTCTCAGCCACAGCACTGCTACACCAGAACCATGGGCAAGTCCCTCACACTCTGTTGTAACATCAAGTGGCATAATTTATTATTATGATTATTAAAATAATTAGTGTTATTAACATGTTGGCTGTGACGTATGAGTTAACTCATACCTCACCACACAACTGTGGACAACAGTTGCCCAGCGTCCACATAAACTTTAATGCCGTGTCTTAGTGATACTATATTGGTGCTACCCTCTACCGCATTCAACATGTTAAATCTGCACTGAATAGAGTGATGCTATTACATAGCAACAAGCGTGTATATATATGTAAAGTTAAGATGGCAAGTGAAGAGCTCAGACCATTCAGTAATCGTTAAGTTAAGTAAGTGTAAACTGTCTTTATTATACTTTTGTAAATTGGTTTAGTGTTAATATCTCATTGCGCTTAGATTTTGGGAAAGATACCTACAGTGATTGTTAAAGCCAAATCTCAATAATTTGGTACCAGACGAAAATTGCAGCTTTGGCTGGTGTCTGTCCGAGGGCAAAAAATCAGAGATGAGATTTGCACCACCGAATGCTTTCACATGGCTCAATTACACACTCACAATATGGCCATCAGCAAGCAGCAGTGTTCAGCTAAAATCAGTCAAACACACAAGACGAACCTTCCTGATGATGTCACGGATTGCCAGCAACTTGCCATGCTCATCGCCAACATACAACAGCTCCTGCTGGACTGTCTCTGCCACCGTGTTTCTGTCACATATAACATCAACATTGTGGAATGCAGTACGTCAGCATGTCCAGCACAGACAAGTCGTAAGAACTGCCTGAATTACAACTTCAACAGAGACGGTGAGTGAGCCAAGTTTCATGTCTCGGACAGGACTGGTTCTTCCTCGCACCAGTTGCCTAATTTTTATATGCAGACAGTATTTCCGACACACCCACCTAATTAAATATTCTCTGTTACACAGAATATCTAATCAAATTAGATATAAGCAGTGTTTCCACCGACATAAATTACCAACATAAAACACAGCCAACATCGTGAGTTATTGTACTCATTCCCTTCAACTTTTTTACGACTACTCATTGACCTTTGACCTTGAAAATCTTTTCAACAATGCCCGCTCATATGATGAATATTTGTGTCAAGTTTCATTGAAAACCCTCCACTAAGTAAATAGCTACCATGTCACACAAAATAGGTGTTAACAGACAAATGGACATCGGACAGATGGACAGGATAACTAAAAGCATAACGCCGCTTGTCGCCTACTGTTGACGGCGGAAAAATGTTATCACAAAGGTGAGTCCAATATATCGATACACTTGGCAACTGCTGACACAAGATTTTTTGCCTGGATGCTAAACATCGAAACATTGAAGACATTTAGCTCTTAGCTTTATGGGACTGGCCTTGTGATGTGGAATTCCTGGCCGGTTATATGATAGACGTTGACAAAGAAATTTCAGACATCACTCAAGTACAATACTGTTTGCAACATACTGATCACACAGTGCATTAAATGTTCAAAGAAAACGCAGTATAGTCCTTGTCACTGTCACCGTCTTAGCTACTATTTTGCTAAGGTGTGTTGTTTACCTGGTGCCAATAAACACCTGGACGACATTATCCAGGTTGAGTCGACACCATTCCTCGACGTCGTAGGAGAACGTAGCGCTGAACATGGCACGTCGGATGTCCTTTGAGTCACATGCTTTGTATACTGTTGCCAACTGTGAACAAATGTCATTTCTATCAATTAATGAGGATCCAAAATTAAAACCGAATGAAATCTCAACTACAGTCTATAATGCCACATTACCACAAAAGGTCTGCACGGGCCTACTTGTTTCGACCCGGACCTGCCCGTCCCTATATGGGCCCGGCCTGTTGCCATACGGTCACGGCCCATTGCCATTCCGAAAAATTATGCTGGGCCAGGCCCGTATTTAGTTGGGCCTGGCCCGTCTTCAGCCTACCTTAAATACTATTTCACACCAAAATGTAGTTTTGGAAGGAAGTTTGTAACACCTGAAACTGAAACTCATCAGAAGAATTCGAATAGAGTTTGCACACATCAGAAAAGTTATAGAAAAAGTTGTTATTCAATGTGGATGTAAGCAAACTACTACTGTAGGATGCATGTTGCATGATGCATCACTTCCCTACAAAAAGTGGATGTTGCCATCCCACCATGTCACCATCCCACTACCACTCTTGTTTTAATTTGGCCCTTTAATTTTAACTTCAATTCTACTTTTAGCGCACAATAATTTATAATTCTCATAAAGCATTGTACATACCCAATGCAACTACAATGCATGACATTACATGTTGATCGAGTCAAAATAAAACGTCGTCATTCACGGACCACAGTAATTAAGTAAACACACTGAAGAAATAGTCCAGACATTTAGCAAAAGTTACATTCTTATAGCATACATAACTTTCTCATAATTACTTGTTTTATATGTAAGTTTCGGGTATAATTTCATTTGCAGCTTGGGCATGATGGCCCATAAGCCTCTGAGCCTGGCCTGGCCCGTTTAGATTATTTAACATCCAGCCCCAGCCCGGCCTGCGGCCTGTGCAGATCTCTAATCACCACAGCTTTTCAGGTACTATGTGAATGCATGTAAACAATTTGTCCAAGATTGCTAAATATAGGTTAATCTACTACATCCGAACTACATCAGATGCATCAACGTCATTGATTATCCTCTTCCTGAACTATAATTTTAGTTTAATTTCTATTGTATTTCATACTTTTTATTGCCGTTGAATGCCGCTGTCCAGTACTGTAAGTGGCACTATAAAAATCTATCACTGTGTGATTCTTGCAACTTAGTATTAAACGACATGCAAGCAGGTGGAATGCCAATGTTCAAAAATGCGTCTCTAAACCATTCACAGAGACACTAAGTACAGTTAAGTAACTGCTGGATTTGTGTCACTGTAATCAACAAATGTGGTCCACTATTGTATGAAATAAAATCAAAAAGTAAAATTATACGGTGCATTATCACAGAATCTCTAAGCAAACATATTCAATCAGTGCCTAAAAGTGTGCCTGCGGCCTGCTGGATCTCTCCAACAGTCCAGCAAAGAATTCCACATCCATGGACTGACCACAGAGAAAGTACACTGAGTAAGGTTTAACATCCAACCAAACACATTACAGGTCATATCGGGACGGGTTTTTACAGGTCAAATGACCCAACCACAAGTGTCAAAGTAAACAGATAGCCTGTTGTGACAAATATAACAGTCTCAACAGTTTTCTACAAACATTTTTTGAAAAATTCTGCAGCTATGTCTCCTGAAATCTAACTATCACGAAATATTCACAACATATACCAACGCAGAAACATGCTAACAGGAGGGACTACCATAGTCTGTAATGAGTCCCATGTATAAATCGTATGGCAACTACCATCACGTGCCATAGTGATAGGAGTAAATAATAAACTAGCTTACAAAAATTGCAATGCACAAGCTAAATCACTAACATCAGCACTGCACGACAATAAATATGCCGACCTGATCACGAAAGCCAGTTTCACCGTCTTCAAACAACTTGTCAGACTCGTCAATCACAAGCCATTCTATGCTGTACATTAACAACACAAACCAGTCACAGTAACAACTAACAACAGTGACTAATGCGTCCAACAATGACAGTGGCTGCGTTAAGCTACTCAGCAAGAGGGTATGATTCAGCTGTTTGCTGCTGCAAAATATCACGCGACACCTTCCTGAGTGAAACGCTTTATGAAGCAGCTAAAGTGCTTGATAGTTGGCTTGAAAAGTCTGCTGCAGCGTCGCGGGAGTGTGCATGTTTACAGGATGGTGGACAGAGCAAACGGTGAATCGCAAATGTATGTTTTATTTAGTTATTTTGCATAATATCAATATTAACAGCCTCCATCTTTGTTACATCTGCTTTGTAGACTGCTGCTTCACTGCAAACCATTAAGTAAGTATGCAACAAGACTGTGAAGCGTTAACTTGCACTTAACACAGCCACTGTCAGTTCTCAGGCACAACGACAAAGGAATGCCATCAAGGAAAGCAGTGCCTGAAGAGTTCACCTTCAGACGACTGCGGAAGACAGGCAGTGATATTGCAGATGTGATGTGAAGTGGCGAGTGAGTGAGTGAGTGAGTGAGTAGTTTCTTAAAGGAACATCAGCACATATTACGCCATTTAGGGCCTTTTGATGGTGTGGAAGATGTGATGAAATAGTGAAGATATAATCAAGGCCATGATAAAATATGAGTAACAAGAAACAGATTTAACAGTAATAATAAATATGTATATGATTAAAAGATAAAAACGAGAGATAAAAATGTTACAAGGCTACAATAAAACATAGATAACAGACTATTTCAGATGCGAACTGCAGAGAAGTGCGAAACTCCGTCACTGATTGCTGGCAAGTGTGTTATGTGCACAGTGGATGATCAGAGTAGTAGTAGTGTAGAGGCTTAACGTCCCACTCGACACATTATAGGTCATTTCGGGAACGATTTTTACAGGTCATACGACCAAACCAACAGTGTCAAAGCACTGAAGGAAACCAGTTGGTCTTTCAGATAAGGCTTGAATCCCACCAGGACCACTCCACCATGTTACAGTAATACAA
>Ga0049105_1000538_pt1 | contig 13553 bp, 10 predicted proteins | sample WorMetvaBAHAMAS1_FD_61260 | JGI IMG/M metagenome (GOLD analysis project Ga0049105, IMG submission 61260) | Worm MetaG Olavius vacuus BAHAMAS.1 | ecosystem: Host-associated > Annelida > Digestive system > Unclassified | place: Germany: Marburg | collected 2013-04-09
GTGAGTGACGAGGCAGACCGGACGTCAGCAGGTAGACTGTTCCAAAGTCGAGGGCCGGCAGTAGCAAACGACCGATCGCCGACAGTAACACATCGCGACGGGCGGACGTCGACAAGACTGGAAGTCGATAAGCGGAGGCGACGACGGCGTCTCGTCGGAAGAGACGCCGTGGTTACGTTATGGGCCACGTGATTAAAGCCGAGAACGACTGGCAGGGAGGAGGCTGCCTCAAGTGGCAGTGCAGCGCTAATTGCCGTCTTTTGTAGCCGACTGAACGGCGACCGAAATAACAATGTGTGATCACAAACAAACGGACGGTTTCAATGTTTCCCGTTCTGTACGGAAGTGATAATTAAGCTAGCAAATGCATGCATGTTTGTTGTAGCCATGGATAACGAAAGCGAAGAAGCAATGACAGTGAATACCACGATTCCGCACAACGCTCCAGGTTATCTGAAGCAATCCATTCCTATGATGGTCGTATACACGGTGTCCTACGCAGCAGTATTCTTCCTAGGTAAATGCATGCACAATATCTGTTTCTCGGGCGTCGCGATTTAGCTTTTATATGCAACTAGCTGCGGAGAAGCCAATTCAGTCCATTTATGTGACGTAGAGTAAGGAGTTACCGGCAAACGAATGAAACTGTTATCGCATATACTTCCTGAAACGTATGCCTGGAACTTAAATTTTTAAAAGATCACGTAATGATGGCTCAATCTTGGTTGAAAAGTTGGATTTCATCGAAAATTGACGGCGGAAAGTCTCCAATGATGACGATAAGACGACGTCCTCTGACAGACCGTTCCAGACTCGAGCTGCGACAACCCGAAAAGCACGGCTGTCAACAGTAGACAGATTGATGGGCGGCGCGACTAGGCGGCTGGTACTTGCTGACCGCAGAGCTCGCCGACCGGGTAGGTCAGCGACGGCGACAAGAGGTCCCATATATCGTGGCGCGTTGTCGTGAAGCACTTTCAAAGTAAGCACCGCGATTTTGTACTGCACGCGTTCTGGACGCGCAGCCAGTGCAGTGTCGCCAACGCATCAGAGATGTGGTCTTGCGGTCGCAGATGGAGTCGAGTCGTGCCGCCGTGTTGAGCACCGACTACAGGTAGGCTGAGATGCCGACCAGTACTGCATTGCCGTAGTCGAGTCACTCATGAGTGTACCAGAGCCACTACGAGCATCTGGAAAGTGGCTGTCGGCACCGCTCGGCGGATCTGGCGAAATCTGTTTGATTTGAAAAGTTTCAACAGATTGCCTAATGCCACGAGACGATTCTTTACACTACTCTGACCTCTTCTCGCATCCGATGTGGCCCCGAGATGCAGGTACCCCTGCTTAGGAGGAGGAACCTCTGTGCTAGTTGATAGACACGGCTTATCAATGCCTTCAATCACACAAGTAAGTAAGTAAGTAAGTAAGTAAGTAAGTAAATTTGTAGCGCACATCGTCTAAAAAGCTCTAATGCGCTATGTACACGAGTAAGCTGAACATAAAAACGTCTTCAGTGAACGCTTGAAGAAGTCTCTGCTGATGACCAGATCTCTCAGACTGTCTGATAACCAGTTCCATATCGCAGGGCCGGCCACAGAAAAAGCCCGCCGACCATAACTGTTGAGACGATGGCGAGGCACGACGATAAGACCTCGGCTGGCAGAGCGAAGATGTTGTCTGGACGCTGGAGGCGACACTGGAGACAGACTGTCAGAGGTCGACGTGCCTGCGTATTCACCATACACAGGCGCGTGTCAGAAATGATGAAGCCTGTCGCAGGACCTGCCAATCAGTAGTCACACACTCTCACTACGACGAGACAGTCCTATACTGACCGAGCTGATCTAATCTAATCCCAGGATCATTCGCGTACCTTTTGAGCAACTGTCAACCATCTACCAGGAGACTGGCAACGCCGGCGAGGTCGATCTAGATTGAATTCGACCTCTGCCAATCAACGTAATCTTGGCTCCCAATTCGGTGTGGCGGCGTGAGCAAGACATTTCAACATGGCGTCAACTCGCTATGCTCCGTCAAGGGCACGCACCAGACGATGACGATATATAACGTATATTACGCTGTACAATAATCTCTGTAATTTAGTCCTATAAATCTTTCAATAGGTTTTAATTATGGGCTTTTGTCAAAGTCGTGTCCGTAGTGAATGTAAAACAATGTTTAAACAAAGAAATAAATAAATGTTCTTGGTGCGTCATTTCTTGAGCGTCACCGTCGCTGATTGTTCGCCGTAGGCGGCTGTCAACTCAGATGCGGATTTAGGCATGTTCAGCATGTTCGGCCGAACAGGGGCCCCACAAAAAGGGGGCCCCACAAAAGCACAAAAAATCATTTTTTGCAACACGGTAACAAGCCAGAAATATTGAAACAATGATTAGGGAATAAAGGAAACGATTTTGTGTGGCGCGCTGGCATCATAGACAGTCATAGTGTCCAATGTTCCCTGGTGACTGACACACACTTACAGTTTGCTTCAGAAAGGCTGGCTTCAAACTGCCAGACAGCTGCTGCTGCAATAGTAGTGTGCATTGCAGCACGGGTCCTCAACAAAATGTTGATGATGACTACTGTACTGTGCGTGTCGGGTGAAGGCAGCCGGGGGGGGTTCATATAATAGGGGCCGCACATTTTTTTCTGAAGAGGGGCCCCGCTAAGAGTAAATCCGGCCCTTTCAACTATCGGCGAGCGAGCGTTTCCCGTCGCCGCTGCTCGCGTTTGGAACAGTCTGCCGCAGCGTGTTTGTCGGTCACTGGTGGACATTTTGAACACAATATGTGATATTTCACGTAACAGATAATGACAGTCATATTTAGTTTAATGTCATATGATGCGATTGTTTTTTTTAAAGTTTGCGAATTTCGTAATAAACTGAATTGAATTGTTAAAAGTGAGGGTCTTACTAGTAAATGTAAAATTGATACAAATCACATCATGTATTCAGATAAATGGACCTAAATTGGCACACGCGTAGAAATATGGTTGAGCAGTAACTTTAAAAAAATTCAATTATACCGGTTCACTGTGAGTGAAAATATCGCAAAAATTGTTGGTGGGCTACTTTTTTGACCCACACTGTATGGACTGCAGCGTCTGCTCTTAGTGAAGTCTGTATACTGATCTTGCTCCCCATTTTGGTATTATTGTCGATCTCACTCCGAACAAAATGAAATCATGAAATGTATCACATTTGATTATATTCGATAAAAATACTTTGCTGTTTTTAGAAAATCGGATTCAGTATCGTCTAGAGTAGCGGACAGCAAAATTAATTTAATCAAACATTAATATCGTCGGGTACGTGTGGTCCAGGAGTGGTTGGCAACTCGCTCATCGTGTGGATTGTCCTGTGTAATCCTCGCATGCGCAATGTGACAAATTACTTCATCGTTAATCTCGCCGTCGCCGACATCCTCGTCTGCGTCTTCTGCCTCCCGATCACACTGCTATCCAATCTGCTCTCAGGTAAACGCCACACCTGTGCGCCACCTACACAGGTATTGAAATTGAACATCGGACACAGCTCTGGTTTTAAGACATCGCCATCAGTTTACGTCTACGAATGTATTTAGGCAACCGTGTTGCATTTCGTCGTTAAATTATCATGCAATTTGTCACTACATCGAATTATTTCTTCAATGGTAGTTTATTCGGCTAAACCACGCAGTAAAGTGAGTAAGTAAGTAAGTGATTAACTTTTATTTCACAAACGACTGACGCAGTTGTGTTTATTTGGTACATCTCATCAATATCTGCTGCAGACTACAATATATTCATCTTAATTCACCATGTAATATGGTAGCACAAGCAAACAAAACAGGAACAAGCAAGAACAGGACAGATGAAAAAGAAAAAAATACTGACAGTTCCACTCTACACATAAACTATGCAGCAATAAATTCACCAATATCCACTACAAATACTTAACCATTTGGCGTAACAAGTTTGCATGATTTTTATATTTAATGTCGAATTTTTCGTGTACTTTTATAATGCATTTAGTGTGGGTCATGCTACTGTTAAAGCCGAATGTAACCTACCTTTAATGCTGGCTTTGTACTGCTTACGGCTTAGTGTGGTCGTGACCTGGCGTAACAATAGCATCCAGATTGTCAATATCACAGCATATAATAATAATAATGAGAAGTGGTCTGGCCTCCCCGCTGGCAGACGACCCTGGCTAGGTTGTTCTGCGCTCGCTGCAGTACATCGAGAGTCGCAGCTGGTCCGCCGTAGAGCATAGCGTGAAAGTAGTCCAACCTGGAACCGACAATACTGCACGCTACTGTCTGAGCTAGTACGCACGTGACGCAGGGCGCGTGTATGGTAGTTGCACGCCCTAGCTACCTCCTTGGCGACAACGCACATCGATGTGCTAGTTCTATATTATGCTTATTTATGGCTGGTGATGTGAACTTGCTCAGACGTACGTTTATCATTTACAGTACTGCCTATATGGTTGAATACAACAGGCATATCTGACTGCCGGACATGATTCAATAGGAAAGTTCAGAGGCGATTTGCCAAACGTCTTCAGAATTTTGAACATATACTAGAATTTCACCGAGATCAGGGTCTGTCACTCTGTCGTGTGGGAGATTATTCTCTCTGTGACTCTTTGAGCCGCCGAAGATTAAACCAAACTGAGCTTGTTACACGTACCGATCACCAGGTCTCAATTAAGTTATACGTGTCCAGTTAACTTAGTTATAACCGAGTAGCTGTTCTATGAGTAGATAGGATAATAAATAACTAAACCGATGGACCAACAGGACTCGGACTGATTACAAATAGCTGCCTTAAACGGAAGCCTGCAGTTCGCATTCTCCGTGTATAATGCATGGAATGTTATTATGTTGACCGAAGTGACAATAGAAAGTACTTACAGCATGTCTGAGTAGACTAACTCGATAAAGTACATTTCGACAACCGCCATAATAGATGGTATTTCTTGAATTATTGATTAAACCGATATGGATGTCTAACGTAAAGCTGGGTTTACGCGACTGTATTATCGCTATATGCTATCGTCCATCCGTCTGTCTGTCGTCTGTAACGTTCGTGCGCCCTGCTCAGACGACTGAAATTTTCGGCAATGTTTCTACGCCATTTGTTACCTTGGCCATCTGTGACCTTTCGATAAAAATTTTACGGAGATCGTCCCAGGGAACCCCTTCGTCGGGGGTTAAACCGAAGAGGGGTAGCCAAATATAGGATTTTGGACCTTTCCAAGGCTAGGCCTATATCTCGGAAACGGTGCAAAATAGGAGGTAAGTTACTATTAATCACTAATAGGAAGTCGCATATGAGTTTTCGATTGGTACCAAAATCGGTGACCTTGAATGACCTTGAACGGCGTAATAGCCCTAACTAGCTCTAACTGGTAGCTTTCGGGACGGATTATGTAAAAGTGGTTTAAGATACACCAATACTTTCTGCAGCGGAAATGTAGGCCAAAGAATGTAGTTTTAGCGATATATTATTTATTGCGATATTCGCGGAGGTTACCGACAACGAGTGCGTTACGGAAAATTGAGGCCAAATTACGTAAGGCAATATTTGCTTACTGTTTCATAGAGCCTCGTTTCCGTATCGAGAACGGAAACTTCGGAGGTAAACAGTTAGCGTAAACTGCGTAAATGGCGTATAGCAAATGCGCAATCACGCGTTGATGTAGGCGATCGTCTGCGAGACTGTAGAACGGAAATTATACACACTAGAAACACGTTAGTGATAGGTTTTAGGCTAGCTATGTTGCGGTAGGGTTATGGTATACCGTATTTTTCCATTTTATCTACAGTAACACTGTGACATGTCTTGCGACGAATCTGTGGCGCTATTTAGGCCTGCTATAATTGTAAGAGTCTCATTTGGCAGCTGTGGACATGTGTGCTTTCCATAAGCGAAGTGAACTCTATTGTGGGCTGTAGTACGTGTACGATGTCGTCGTATAAAGTTCACGTTCGCTATCTCATCTGCTAATGAGTTTCTTGTCTTGTATATCAGCATACACCAAGTGACTATAGTATTGTATTGTATTATTGATGTTTATGTGTTAGCGTTTAGATGAAGAGAAAAATGACGAGAGTTTTATAGCAGAGTAATGGTATATAACACAACACACCATCGTCCACCGAGCCTCACAGCATTTAAGCGTCTTTGCTCTAGAATTTCGGCATTCAGTAGTTACAGTCGTTCACTAGGTCTGTATGGCACGACTTAAGGCCACCAATAAATTCAATAAACTGCCGTTGAGCTGCTTCAATTTGTTCAGTCACAGCGGTGACGACGGTGCCAAACTGGTGAACGGTATTCTAGCAGTGTGCTGTCGCCGACTTAAGGCTTTATATCGGTATGTAACCAGCCATCCAGGCCCACTCAGCCTTCCATCCCTCCGGAGTCAGTAAATGACCAGCTTCGGCTGGGAAGGAAAAAGCAGATATGGTTCATTCTGTTAGCGGATGAATGCGGGGTGTGCAGATAAAACTGAGAGATCCCTTGAGAACGCGTGCCATAGCCGAGCGCCTTAGAAGATGTGTTCACGACAAGGCGCTATACAAATCCACGTTTACCTTTACCTTTACCTTTACCTTAAAGGCCGAGTACGAGGACAAGGACAAGGACTTGAATACAGGTCCTGAAGGATCGTCGAGAACGAGCTCTTTTCTTGACATCGAGGAAAGAGATCGTTCTCGAGGATTTATTGTGGAAAGTATTAGCGGAGAAGCTGACGAGTCTGTCGTTGTCGTCGTGAACACATTAAACTCGGGTACGTCCAACTTGCGACTCGCTATATCATTCTGCGGCGACTTGAGTTGGTCTCTGTGCTGCACTCAGAGAACGAGTCCTTTCCTCGATGTCAACGACACTATACTAGCAAAAATGTTGTCGGTCACGGTGTACAGACTACAGACGCAGGTGCGATGCTTTCACATCGCTGTCACTTGCGTGACACAACCTCCACTACTGAATTATAAGTAAAAACAAACGGTTCCATCCAAGTCCACACACGCGTCTCGTCGGCGACGGTTCGTCTATGAAAGGCCTAAGTGGATTTCGGGCGGTCTGTTTGTGTTTATTCTGATAACTCAATTACTCAACTGTCTGCTGCCGCGGCTGCTGCTGGTGACGGGTAATGCGGATGAAGCTACGCAGGATCGATCACTCGTTACGGAACGGTGCCCGGACGCCGAGCGCATCTACTCCATCAAGATCTGTCGCCGACTTGCCTCGTATAAATTTCGATTTCTCACGCGGTTCTCCGCCGCTGACGAACAGCGGGCATCGAGACGCTTGTCGGCGACGTCGTCTCGACTACGTCCGGCGGTCGTGAATTATTTACAGATAAACGGGCTGCGACGACAACGCGAGAGCACGGAGATGGATTAGATAAGCTATCAGAGACAAAAACACGGCGACTGAGAGACCCGGCCACGAGTATTGCGTCATTAATCACATCGGAGCTACTGCTGCTGCTACTGCGTAATCTAACCAGCGACTCGGCACACTCTGATACATTTGAATAGATTGGCTGCGTTTTTCACCGCGCACACCGCAGCTCTGCATTGCGAAGCGGAGACAACACACATACATCATGCACATACAGGCAATTGCACACGACGTCGTATTCTTTATGTCAGACAGTAGTCGTCCGTATCATGGGCGTAGATCACGGGGGGTCGGGGGGACTTTGGGGACAAGTCCCCCCAGAATTTGGAGCGGGGGGATTGTCCCCCAGATGTTATCATGTTACAAAATTTTAAGCATCGGATTTCTTGCATTACAATGTAAGAAAATGTGTTTTTGCCTCTACAGCAGGACTTTTATAGTAAGTCCCGCCATGCGTCCCCCCAGAATTCCAGTCAGATCTATGCCTATCCTCCGTATAACATGAAACTAGAAAACAGTAAAAATGTGAGGTTGAGCATAGTGAACGAAATGGGCCAGTCTAAGTTTAAATTTCAGGTTTGGAGCTGAATTTGTCTGAGAAAGTGCTAAGACCATATTTTCGCTGGCGTTAGTATAGAGAAAAATGCAAGCGCTGTGTCGTTTGTAATTGCTGAATGCTGATGATTAGCGGTTATGCTCATCGGTCATTTCAGCTGCTGGAAACCTGCAGGACCAGTATCTAAAAATCTGAAATGTCTTAGCATATTACTATCCTCTATAATGCAACCATCAATGAAAGGAAGTTGTACACTGTCACTTATGTTCAAGGTCATTTGCGGTCACGTTGGCCTTTAACTCATGCAAGTGGCAGCGTTTCAGAGACTTATATGGAAATTTATAGAATGTATACAGAACAGAAAGCACAGGAGAAAAGACACAGTTCACGAAGTGATATGATATTGAAGTTCTTTGCCATAACGTGCTTATGAACTTTTTAATTCATTTACCACTAGGTCTTAATCACTTTTGAGAGGCAGTTGTAAGCAAAATTCAGCGAACTTATCGAGACAGCACAAAAAATCGAGCAAAACGAGATTTTGAAACAGTGGCTTACGTAAAAGAGTCCGGAGCAGATGTCAGACGGATGACAAGTAAAGCATATTTGCACTGTTCGACCTTTGACAAAGCCGACAAGGACATTCACCGTGCTGAGTACTCTCCCGCCTATCCGCTGCAGGGCCCGTGGCGTACATGAATTTCTCATTGAGCGCCGGGAAACACACTCGCTGATGATGGCAGCATACGCTGGCTTTGCTTGTCACCCTAGAGCAACTAGACGCACCTGGACTTTTAATCGGTCACCTGCCGTTGGCGCCTTTTAGACACAGACGCGTATACTTTCGTCAATATCAAACGTTTAGCGACTGACTGACATTTAGCATTCTGCCACCCGCGAATGCGGCATCGTAATACGCTCAGTCGCATCCGTCGATCTGTCTGTAATGCTGTAACTTTTGAAAGCCTTGACCTGGAAAGTTCATTTTGGTATGCAGGTACATCTTCAGAATATCTAGGCCAAATGCGTATACCGAGTGAGTGAGCAGTTTCTTAACGGCACATCAGCACATATTAGGCTATTCAGTGCCATTCATTCATTCAGTGCTATTCACGGTATGGTAGATTTATATAGAAGTCGGATATAATCAAGGCTATTTAGCTACGGTAAAAATGAATGAGAAATATATACGTAAGATTAAAAGAGAAAAAATGATAATAAAAAACATGAATATGAAAGATAAAAGTGTGAGGTATACCAAGGTCGTCGGGTCAATGTCAAGGTCAGAGGAGCAAAAAGCGTGTCTGTATCCTCTTCGCGGGTGGTCTGGTATTAAAAGGCTCATTGGGAAGCGCGTAGTGGACTTCCTGTTAGTGTTAATTAAACTTTTTGTTACGGCTGAGGCACTACGTGCGAATATCGGTTCAAAATCGGCGATTTCGCTCCAACGGGGGCCGGTTGACCCAACATTTTAGGTAGAAGGGGTCGCCCCCGACCAACCATTCTTCTCAGAAAACTAGGCTAAATGATCTTTCGTGTGGTATAAAAATCTGGACAGATCTTTCTTCCGTTTTGTCACAGTCCACGCGTTTGACAAACGGACAGACAGACAGACATCTTAGTCATCGCTAGACCGCGCCGGCATTCCATGCAGCGCGGAAAAGCTAATCTATTTTCGATGATGATGAACCTATAGCAGACTGCAGGGCAATGCGTACAAAACGCAATCAGTTCCAATTGAAACCTGTTTCGGATATTGTCCGTGTCGTAGATTAATTAATCTGCGATTAACCTCGCAGTGTAGCGACACGGGAGCGCGATGTGAATTAGGCAGTGCGGCGTCCGTCCGTCTGCGATCCCGTAATGGCGTCGTTTGTTGCCGATTGCCTTTACATTGCCGATGAGCTCCGGACTTTTCGAACGACGCCTTAGATCACTGAGGATTACGCGCGCGCTCGGAAGCGAAGTCCGGTCGCTGATTCCAAACGAATCTGACTTTAAATGTGAATTTCAAGCGATATGGTAAGAATAGCAACAACCTCGTAATTGCAGCCAAAACCCGCCGTTAGAGTTTCCTTTCGATCCGCTCATTTTCAGTGAAAACGAAACGACTTTACGGCCTATAACTGCTCGTTTAACGACAGAATAATATCGTCTTCAACAACAGCAGTAAGAGACGACAAACTTTTGTAGCACGAATGTGTGCTGATACGATGCACTGGCTGAGTTCTTTTTTAATCGGTCGGACCCGGTCTGGCCGGTCTTAATTTCGCCTGCGACCGGCGAAAAAGAACTGTCAGATCGGGTCCGACAGGGTTCGACCAACCAATAAGAACTCAGCCGCTGTCAGCGTCGTTTCACGTCAGCTATTCGTAAATAGATTTTTGTAGTCAAATAATCAAATGTTTTAAAACCGAAGCTATTATCCGCCAAGGACACTACGTGGTGGTGATAATGATGACGACGATGAAGATGATGAAGACGATGATGAATTTTATACTATCAACTCAGCGTGGATTGTGTCTCGTACCCTGTAGCGCTGCTCTCAAGCTGTATCAGAAATGAATAATATTGCCGTGTTTCTCGACCTGCTCAGTTGCACAGATTTTAACGTTAAATGTCAATAAAGCAATTCCAGGGGGGACTATAGCGTAATTCATCCTCGCTCTGAAACCCCCTTCTTTGCCTCTGCATGACCCTTGTCCTGACGCCTCGTCGCGAAGAACAAGAAAACTCCAGAGAAACGTTCAAACAAAACGTACATATGCAAATCTCTTCATCTTTATGTTCATCATCATCATCATCATCACTTATGTTTTCAGTATAGCAATAGAAACGGAATAAAAACGTCTTAGGACACTGGTTACGATGGAAAGACGGACAGACAGACGGACGGACACCTTTCTCGCGACTAGACCGCCCTGCATTCAATGCAGCGCGGTAAGAACGAGTTTGTTGGGGGGTCAATATCGCACCACCCATTCTCCTATTTTGCCCCCAAAACCCCCCATTTTAGGCCAAGAGGTTCTGAAAATCCATGCAAATATTAAGCTATCCTATAGGCTATATCTGATTTAAATGTACGCGAATAGCCGAAATTTTCGCGTCTTTAAAGGTAATCGGAGTCGAAGAACACGATAGTGACGTCAGATTTTAGACAGGAAATGGAAATGGGCCGTTTCGTGTATGAGCAAGGAAAAATACGCAATATAACCCTTATTATGATCGAATTGCCGAAATATCCGCGTCTTAAAGGAAATCGGGATCGAGGAACACGATGGTGGCGTCTGATTTTGTGGCGGAAATGGAAATACGGCCGTTTCTTGCATGCGCAATGCATCCGGCCATAGTGGACTTGGCTATGGGACAGATTGCCACGTTCGACATAACGTATTTCTAGTTTAAAACCAAACTGATTTGGACTGCTACACAAGAATTTACTATATTTTTACAGTGACGGTCTGAGCATTTTGGCGGCCTTATGCAAACTCAAATTTGGCGGCCCCTGACCACCGCGAATCTCGATCAACGCCGAACTTTATTACGACCCCCGTGACGGAAGGTGCAGGGGGGCATAAGCGACGTCCGTTCGTCCGTATGTCTGTCTGTCGCGTGCCTCCAGAGTCACGCCTGTGTGCTTACCATGTGAGAGAGAGTCGACGCCGGCGTGCTATTAACCCTCGACGGTCGGCGGTGGTGACGCGCCGACCCCATTCTGGTAGCAGCTGTCTAGGCATTTTTACTGGCCGTGCGGCGGCGGCAAGCAAAACTGAAAAGGCACCATTTTGGGCATAAACGTGTGTATTATTTTATGTTCATGAACCAAGTTCAACTTGTTAGAGTTTATTAACCTCCGTAAATATTAATACGGAGTAAAGGATCATCATTGTGGAAAAACTGTCATTACCTGGAACACTGTTCTGTCCGGGTACCCAAAGTCGTCTTGCACGTGAACTGGAAAAGTGTCCCAGCAAGTGTCGACTGGGAAGCGGTCCCAGCCGATATACAAGCGTACTTCTCGATCCTCGCTCGTAACTTCCTCGCCCGTTGGAAATGGAACTAATGAAACGAGCCCTAGGATGGACGGCTTACCACCATTGGTGTGCCTGTTCGAGATGGCTAAACAGTCGTATAAACAGTATGAATGCCGTTAGGTTGTAAATTTTCCGGAAATTTAATATATCCAGAAATTTTCTGGAAATTTCCGGAAATATTAACACAAGTTTGGAAGTAATGACGTCTATAATTTCCATTCGAGTCGCTGATATTCCTTAGAGCGGTGCTGAACTGAAAACAAGTTATTTTTTCTTAACACAATGAATAGAGTTAAAGCATAAAGATCTGGAGAGTTGTCTGTCAAGAACATGCTTATTTTACAGCATCACTTTGCAATGTTGGACTTGGAAACACAAGCTTATAATTAAACATATAAAGTGAAAAAAAAACATTCTTTAACAGTGTGTGCGCGACCACTGTTGATAACAGTGGTGTGTATGTGAAACACTTCAAAACGCAGTCGGGGATGAGAGATTCACAGTAGGTGGCGACGAGTTCCCGACATTAATCTTCCTCGGAATCTCTCCTCGTCGTAATATTCCGTTTGTTTTATCACCTCGCATGACCTGTTTGCGTCTGTCCGTATTGCAGGTTGGAACTACGGCGCGTTTATGTGCAAAGCGACGCCGTTCCTGCAGGGAACTGCGGTCAGCGCATCAGTCAACACCCTGATGGCGATCGCGTTTGACAGGTACCCGCTGTAAAATACAAGCAATACAATACGTCACGTGGACGATAGAGAAATCATCACGCAACAGTATATGTGCCAGTAAGTAAGTAAGTAAGTAAGTAAGTAAGTAAATAAGCAGATAGGTAGGTAAGTCAGTACATTCGTTAACGGCGCCGAAAATCACACAAAGGAGTTTTCGTTGCTGTCGAAAACTAAAATACACTGCTTGAAAGTGTTTAGTGACATGTTGTTATTATGTAAAGCGCAGAGCAAATGGCAGACTGTTCCACACGGTGGTTCCGTAAAAAAGAGAAACTCTGTTGTCCGGTTAATATCTTTACTTTTGGCAACTGGATACATCCGACTGAAGCACGCGCACAGTAACCATACATGTAGACGAAAGTGTGTTATATCTGTAGAACGTTGTTCATTCCAAGTGTTTTTTGTATATTGTATTGTAAGCTTGTTTTTTTATTTATGCGGTTCGTTTTTTGGGGCCACTCCGCAATACTTATTTATCAGTAAATGAAGTTTACAGACTATTCTCGTAAAAATACTTGTAATGAACGCACGTGAACTACATAATTAACTGATGAACATGCTCGCGCATGTTTTCATTCAAACTAATCCCGTCCTGTGATTGGCGGTAAATTCTCAGTGCGGGCATTATCTGTATTAATTTTATATATGGTGCCTATGCAACTGTGAGTGACGTTGTCGCTTAAATCTTCACTTTCATGCCTTCGCGAAAAACTTTACATAATCAGTCTTAAATCAGCTAAATTACTGTATATTGTGAGTGACAGGTGTATTGTGATTCTGTATTGTATGTTCTTGTTTTAATGTTTTAATGTTTTAATGTTTCAT
>Ga0049105_1000539_pt1 | contig 13538 bp, 8 predicted proteins | sample WorMetvaBAHAMAS1_FD_61260 | JGI IMG/M metagenome (GOLD analysis project Ga0049105, IMG submission 61260) | Worm MetaG Olavius vacuus BAHAMAS.1 | ecosystem: Host-associated > Annelida > Digestive system > Unclassified | place: Germany: Marburg | collected 2013-04-09
ATTCACATGTTCGAGCTTGACTCCATCCATTAAATACTCAGCCTTCACGTTATCATATCCAATATGCATGACTTTGCACTTTTCAACATTGAAAAGCATTTGCCATTCCTTAGACCACGCTATAAATATGACACGCTTTCCATATTCTCGGTGTAATTTGTAATACCGTTACAAAATACCGTATTTCAAAAACATGTCTACTGCTTAGAAGCAACCAGATGTCTGTTCACAGTCAATCCAGAAACTAGACGATGTGTAGGCTTACTGCTATTCGTAGGCTTAACCGTAACTGCCATTGGCTGTTTACTTGTTAAACTTGCGTTGTAGCCCGTTGGTTTGATGTCGGTAAGAGCATGAAATCTGTGAAAAATGCCACAGATCAGTGTTGTAAAGGTTTTATGGGAAATATTTTGACAATTGTAAGTTTGGAACCATTAGCTAACTGAAGCAGATGTGTTTGTTGCAGATATTGTGGCATCTGCTGTGCAATACTGTGTACGCCAGTGGAGATGGATGCCGAAGACGGTTGGGATGAATATCGGGATGAATATCCGGAGTCTCCAGAAGTGGAAGATGTACCAGAGGAGAGTGATGAGCTCGTTCAGCAGGATTGTGTGAAGGCATTTTCATCACCAGATTATATCATGGAACCAGAAGTGTTTAACCAGTTGAAAAGATACTTCAAATCAAGCGGATCTGCAGAAAAGGTTGTTCAGCTTCTTTCGGATAATTATACAGCAGTCGCACAGATGACAAATTTGATAGCTGAATGGTTGATACAAGCGGGAATTGATATAAAGGAAGTGCAAGAAATGGTTGAACGCCATCTGCAGGACATGATCTTACAGCACTTTGACATGAAGAAAGCCGATTCAATTTTTACCGATGAAGGTGAGACACCTTCGTGGCTTGCTGAAATGATTGAATTTCCAACATGGCGTAACCTCTTCTACAGGTTGGCTGAGGAGTACCCAGACTGTCTTATGCTTAACTTTACCATCAAACTTATATCAGATGCTGGCTATCAAGGTGAAATTACATCAGTATCAACGGCTTGTCATCAGATTGAAGTATTTTCACGTGTGCTGCGTACTTCTATCAGTTCTTTTCTTGAATCTGGGGAGGAAGCAACAATGGAAAAAAATTTGTCAGAGTTTTCTAAAATGGTTTGCCATGGTGAGCACACGTATCTGTACAGTCAGCTAGTTATGCACATTTTGTGCCAAGAACCTCGAGGTGGCTCAAACATCCGTCGTCTGTGTCAGGAAATCCACAAATCTGCTAAAGCACGTGGTATGGATGTAACTCCAATAACGTTAGCTCTGAGTGGAGCTGCTGCATATCCACGTGCTTGCCAAGCTTTGTCCTCGATGCTGTCACGCAGTGCACTCAATCCAGCAGACATAACCGTTCTACACAAGATGTACACTTCTGCTGATCCACCTCCTGTGGAACTGATACGTTCGCCCCAGTTTCTGGACATGTTTATTGAGGCACTCTTCAAACCAGGAGTTAAGATAAATGTCGATCACAAACCGAAGTACATCTACATTGTCAGCTATGCATCCAGCGTTGTGGAGACATGGAAGAAAGGAGTTCGCAAGTCAGTCAACCGCGACGAGCTGAAAACAACTCAGCAAGTTCTGGAAAGAGCTCACAATTTGTGTAGTGAACACAAGGGCGCCTCCGAGCTGACTGCCGACGTTGCGACTCTTTTCCAGTGCCTCAAACTTCAGGTGGTTGCGATGGGCGTTCTGAGGTGGATTCAGTACACTGTGACAGATCCCAGTTATTTTCAGCTGAACACTGACCACACTCCACTGCACCTTGCATTGCTCGATGAGATCAGCAGCAATCACATGCTGCTTCACAAAGAGATCTTGATGCTGCTCATTCAGCTGTTTGAGTCGACATTTGCCGAACTGGATGTTCTGGTTCAGCTTGAGCTGAAGAAGATGCTGCTGGATCGAATGGTTCATCTTCTCAGCTGTGGTTATGTAATTCCCATTGTTAGTTACATTAGTAACTGCTGGAAGAAAGGGGACACAGATATATCTCTAATACGACATTTCGTTTCTGAGGTGCTTGATGTGATTGCACCTCCATATACTGCCGAGTTCGTTATGCTGTTTTTTCCACTAATTGACAGTACAGAGATAACAGGGTCACTTCGCAGCATGACAGACAGTGATCAAGTCTCAGATTTCATTCGTCACTGTAAACAGAACTTTGTGGTGTAAATGACAGGGATTTAAACATCATTTTTGTTCATAGTTCATTATATGTAGAGCAGGCTGTGACATTCTGTTAGCAGTGTGTTAAATTAAGTACACAACGGATGTCATACAATTCTGAATGCCTCATTTGAAATAGTCTTGTGGTTTTTACCACGCTACATGAAATGAAATGCAGATGCGGTCTAGCAATGAGAATTCTCTCTGTCTGTCAAACACGTGCATTGTCACAAAACAGAATAAAGATCTGTCCAAATTTTTATACCATACGAAAGATCATTTAGCCTAGTTTTCTGAGAAGAAGAATGGTGGGTGTGGGGGGAGACCCCTTCTACCTGAAATTTTGCGCCAACCCCCCCATTGGAGCGAAATCACCGATTTTGAACAGATATTCGCTCGTAGTGCCTCAGCCAAATAACACCTAGTGAAAAAAGTTCAGTTAACACTCAATTAATGGGAAGTCCACTACGTGCTTTACAATGAGCCTAAGGTGATCATCGTATATTGCCCCCAAGCCTTCAAAGGGGGCTAAGAAATGCAAAACGGCCGTTTTCGGTGTAAAATCGCACTTCACTTGAGGAAAGTCTGCTTCAGTTTTGTTTTGTGAAACCTATCAGTGACAAAGTTGTAAGGCATTGATTGGCTTAACTATCCGTGCAAAAATGATTGGTGATAGCTGAAATTTTGGGTTAAGCTGACCGCATCTGAGCGAAATCGCCAATCTTCAGTGGAGCGGGGGTGGGGGGGCTGACCCAAAATTTCAGGTAGAAGGGGTCACCCCTACCATCCATTCTCAGCAAACTAGGCTAAATGATCTTTCATATGGTATAAAAATGTGGACAGGTCATTCTTCCGTTTTGTCACAATGCACGCGTTTGACAGATGGACGGACAGACAGAATTCTCATCACTAGACCGCGTGTGCATTCCATGCAGCGCGGTAAAAATTTAGGTTAATAATGCTGATCTAAGGAAAATTTCACAAATTATCACACTCCGCAAAGAACCACATGTCTTTTAACATACAACTGGACTGGACAGCTGACAAGACAATGACCATGTGTTACTGCTACATGTAATAACACAACAGAATTTATTGTCATGCCACAAACTAAGACTTGCTCTGTTATTTGTCAGAGTTTGTCAAGTGAAATCCAGTGAAATTGAACTGAACAGACTATGAAATAAATGGCGAATGTCTGAGCACTCACACAAATGACCTCTGAACCACCCTTAGTAGGTTACAAAGTGGCCAGACTCACTATATATACACTGTGTCCAGAAAAAAAGATCAAAATGTTTTTTTAATATCTTCAATAAAACTGGTGATTCTGATGAAATTTGGTACACGGTTTCCAGAATAAATTTGCTGCAAAGTGATTTCCACCTCACCTGAATAATGTCTACATTACCTTGTGAAACTCGGAATGCTCATCGGACACGTGCTACCATTGAGTTGTTACAGAAAAAAGTTCCAGAATTTATCCCACGTCAACTGTAACCTCCAAATTCTCAGATTTGAATCCAGTTGATAACAAAATGTGGGAAATATTGCAAGAAAAGGTGTACAAACATGCATCACTATTCTGGAACTTTTAACGATGCAATTAATGAATGGCTGCCAGAATGACGATGTGTCAGCTTGGCACAGTCCTTTCTCATTCGCTGTTTCAGTTCATCCAAATCAGTGATGCATATTTTGTACGATTTCTGTTGCAATAGTCCCCACATGCTGTAAGCAATTACTTCATATCTGGAGCATTTGGAAGACACAGTTGAGGTGTGATTAATTCTGGAGTTTCTTTCTGTAACAACTCAATGGTACCACATGTCCGACAAGCATTTCAAATTTCACAAAGTAGTGTACATAACTGTGTGTTAAGGCCTTTTTTGGCAAGTCAGTATCAGACGTCATTTACCGTACTAACTGTCATGACTTCCAGATACATTTCAGAGACATTATTCAGGTGAGGTGGAAACATTTGTATCATTTAGCAGCCAATTTATTCAGGGAATGGTGTATCAAATATCAGAATTGCCCAAGTTTTATAGGAGATACTACAAAAAAACATTTTGGTCTGTTTTTTTCTGGACACACTGTAGAAATTGTTTGATATTTTTGTAAAGTTTCAAAAAACATGCAAAATGTGTCCATGAACTTTTTATACAAATTTTATGAAAGAAAACTGCTTGACAGCTGAAGCCTGCATTACACATTTACTGTTCAGCAATTAAGTCTGTTTGTCATATTATGACATTATGAGACATAATTTATGATGATGGCCATTACAATACAATGTTTTGTTTATGGCTTCATAATGGTCAAAAATTAAGGTAAATTTCTACTTCTGCTCATAGTATTAAGACAAAATAAGAAGTCTGATGTCTTGGGGGATAGCTAAGTCCATCATACATTTGGGTAAAATTATACACTAGAGATGGGCCGAATGTCAGATTATGACATTCGGCCGAAGCCGAAGGTATGGGTAGGCTCATCGAACGAGTACCGAACGTTCGGCCGAATGTTGTGTGCCAAGACCAGGATGAATCAAGGTCTTTTACCGGTACTGGTGAGCGCACTGAGCGGCCAGAAAATGTCGTAGGAAGTAAGCATGTGAACACACACGCATTGTCTGAGATGGTAAAATGCATAGAAAAACTACAGCATATCGTCTACAAACAAAAGTAATTAGCAATTTAATGTTATTCATCAAACTTACAGGTGGACCATTTCTTCAAGGACAGTTTTTTTAAGTTTGCAGAGTTTTGGGTTTTTAGAATTTTAGATTTCCAAACTGCGAGTACGGGTGTTTGTTGAACAAGTCAATTCTGTGTTATTACCAAAGATGGACTGAATGAAGCCGGAGGTTTCGGCAGGCTCAGTGCACTCACCAGTAAAAGACGTCGTTTCATTCTAGCATACAGCAGTCGGACGAAGTTCGGCCGAACGTTCGGCACTCGTTTGCATGAATTACGTTACAAAATTATCTCCGAGTGAGAAAGGCATATCTGTTTGTCGAAACCGAAAACAGTTCCAGATTCATTTCGATGAGTCTGTATGGTCCATTTATGAACTAAATGTGTACTGCATGTAATTTGATAACTAACTAGTAACTAATAGTAAGTGTATTGACTTTGGTTAATGCCAGCGCCGAGCGCAAAACGCCGCCAATTCGAAGCCACAATGAAGCCGAATGTTTGCCGAAGTTCGGCCGAATAGTCTCATGTTGCCGAGCTGAACATTCGGCCGAATTCTTTGCCCGAACTTCGGCGTCTGCCAAACTTTGGCCCATCTCTAATATACACGATCTCAGGGCCCAGATGCGATATATTTCACCTTTGTGTGTAAAAAAATTAAACTACCTCACTCGACATCATGTCATGACTTTTAACATATCTTTGCAAAAAGGGGCCACATCTACACTGTTCCACACTATGATAGTTTTCCTGTCAATTAACTATATGTTCCGCATTTTACTGATGTCTGAACTGTGACACTGTCTGATACTGTTAGGTGTCATTTAAGTCTTTTGATTTTACGCCACCTTAATCATTTTCGTTGATAATAATAATAATAATAATAATATTCCTAAATTATTATTATTATTATTATTTATTCATACTCAAAATTACTACATTAATAACACCAGAACACACAAGAAATTGCTGTTGATTATGTACAAGACAACAGACCGAAATATTACCAGCTAATAAATCTCCAACAGTTCGGGCATAGCCAGGATTTTCTGAGGAGAGGTGCATGGTGGTATGTAGGCACACGGATACAAAAATATTACCGTTTTCCACTAGTAAGTTTTGTTTATATTTTTCTGGACATAACAGAATCACATCTACGTCATTACCTAAAACCTATAAAGTTCCAAAGACTCAAAAGGCATGCGAAACCACTTTTCCTGCATTTTCAGATGCAGTGACAGGCATGTGCTACAGCTGAAACAGACAAAATGTGCATTATGAGCTCACGTGGACTGCAGGAGTGCACGTGCTTGGAGTGCTCAATACTGGCTGTGCCCATGAACAGTGTGCAAGCAGTCTGTAACAATAAGTAATAACAAACTTTCTACAGCTCCCCTCTTTCAGGAAAATCTGGGCGAGTCAGTACCAGACATCATTTACTCACTGTCATGACTAACATCTTGAAAAATCAATATGACGTCATAACTCCGTTGTGTGTTGATCGATTTGGATGAAATTTGGTACGCCTATGCAAAATGCTGCGCCCACGATGACGATCAGGTCAAAATCAAAACTGGAAGTAGAATTCCAATATGGCGGACATCCATTTTCGGAAACCGGAAGTTGCAATCTCTGCTGTGGATTGACATACCTCATCGAAATTTGATGTACAAACGATCTGGACATTCGTAAATGACAGCCCTCACTAAAACTTTCAAAGCCTGAAGTACATTTCCGACTCTATGGCCGCCGTCTTGAAAAACTGATATGACGTCATAACTTTGACGGGATTGGTCCCGTTTGGATGAAATTTGGTATGCAGATGCTAAATCATGTAGTAGTAGTAGTGTAGAGGCTTAATGTCCTACTCAACACATTATAGGTCATTTCGGGGACGATTTTTACAGGTCATATGACCAAACCAACAGTGTCAAAGCACTGAAGGAAGCCAGTTGGTCTTTCAGATAAGGCGTGAATCCCGCCGGGACCACTCCACCATGTTAAAATAATACAACTCTAGGCAACCGCCTCTATGCATGGCGTAAGAGTCCCAGTGTGACAAACCCAATCTGCTGGACCTGTAAGAACTGCTCATATGTGTGCTGCTAACTGTGGACACTGTGTCACACAACCCAGCACAGAGCAGTTCTGATAATACTGTAAAACCCGTTTTTTCACATGCCCTTTATTTCGCGAATTTGGTGAGCCTGGCAAGTTCGCGAAAATAACAGGCCGCGAAAATTTGAATACAGTAGCGTTTCAGTGTAGTAGGAAGCAAAAACGCAAAAATTACGGGGTCCAAAATAATTAAATTGACTCAAACGCCAAAATTAAGGGTTTTACAGTATTCCATCTTAACCTCCAGACAATCACCATAACTCGAATGTTGTCTAGCGGAGGGGAGGGGGGCTAAATCATATAGAAAAACAACAAATATTGTAAAAAAAAAACTTAGCAGTTTACACAGCACAGTGATATTTTGGCAATTAGCTGCAAAAGAAACATCATCTTTTGTGATATTTGCTGTTTTAGATCTGTGAGTTTGCAAAGGTCGTCCTCAAAAGGCATAGTAAACTGCTAAGTTTTTGAACAGTAATAAATTATAACATCTTAAATACACACACATGATGTTGGCAGACCTTCGGCACTACAGTACAGCCTTGTGGTAAGTAGTTAAGATGTTTCAGTCCAGTAACGATCACAGTACAAAAAAAGCACCGTACAAACTAACAAACATGCTGCCATATTAAGCAATATCAACACAATGCTAACTACATAACTAGGTAGCAAGAAAAACATCCTCGAGGCAGTACAGTTGATGCATGTACAAACGTGCATTCATGGATAGCTTCAACCTGCCACTATTGCTGTTTTTATCAGCGTGACGCAACGAACTCAGCAGCTGATCATGAAGCAGAGAAATGTTTCCCATCTTTGATCTCGAAGCAAAATCTGCAACAATGCAAAAGTTGGACATGATTAGCAAACAAACTCATGCACAATGTATTTATCTACCCAGACTATTGATTGCTGGTAGTATAATATTTACTAGTACTATAGTAACACATCACTTACAAAGTCAATTACCAACACTTTCTGCTCACTCACTGTAACAGAATCAGAAAAAAATGCTAAGGACTATATAAAATTCTGTTCACTGTTTGGCAGTATGCAGACTGAAAAGCAAATTTAAGAAACTGCAATGAGGACCTCTATGATTTTCAAGGTCCATCAAAATAACATAAAAATTTGATTATTATTATTATTATATTATTATTATAGAAAGAAAAGATTTAGGTGGCGTAATGTCAAAAGACTGCAAGCACATCTTACAAACGCTAAAGACAGTGACAAAACGCGAGTGCGACGCAAGTGAGAACAGAGTATCTGTCAGATGCAATCGTAGGCGGAGCTGATTATAAGTATATCTCCATAAATATGGGCTTAAACATGTATACGAAGCCATTTCCTCAAGACAAAAGACAACAACCGTGACATTTTGGTACCCTGCTAAGAACCGAAACATAAAGCATATATGCCGTAAGGACACATTCAACGAATTCGGGAACTAACTCAAGTGCTTTCAAGGGCCTCGTTTCTTTTTGATGACTATCAGGAATCTGTGGGAACTGAACTAGCTGACGAGTTGTACCAGAAACATCATCTGTAGACATTACTGTCAACAGTTACAAACCTTTGTGTATGTGAAGACTGCTCTCCACATAGGTGACGAGAACAGCCAGGAACTCCTCAACCTGATCAGCAGTGTTGCCAACAGCAGCTGTAGTAAACTTACTGGAATCCAACCATTTGTAGAGCAGTGAAGACAGCGTGGTCACAGAGTCTGTGGTAAGAAACTGCCTCGGCAGTCGATGAACATGGCCGCATCGTTCACTGAGTATGCGCTCGACCAGCTTCAAGCGCAGCTGCGGTCTAACCACTGATGCTAGCAGCCGCTGACGGTAATGTACGTTGCGAATGTGTCGGTAGAGATGATACAGCTTCGAAACCAGTCGGTCAACAAAAAGCCATTTATCAGACACTTCAACAGCAGCTATGGCTCGCTGAAGGACTGCCACCGTCTCTGCATCGCTGCACCTCTTCTCAGTTTCCTGTATCAACCGGCGAACCAATGGGCTGTCAATAGCCAGCAGTTTACTCACTTCCAACCCACGATGCTGAACCATCGGGTAATGCGCCAACTCGAGTTCAACAGAGCTGACGATGTAATCGAGAACAAGATGAACTCGGACATGATCAGTCTCGTCTGAGCTTTTGTCTGACAATCTGTCAAGTACGTGACAATTTAAGGCCCGGCTACTTCTTGGGTGAATTGCAGACAGTGCCTTCATTGCAGAATGCAATGCATAGAGATGACAGGTATTATTGTAAGCCATGAGGACACGTATTGAATGCCTCAATGCCTGATCAGATATTCCACAATCACTACTAGCCAGGAGCCGCAACTGAGATGGAAGTGTCAAATGATGGGCTGAACAACTCAGATCAACGATCTCGTTCTTCCACTTTGAAAAGAAACCAACGTATGCTGCACTCGAGTTGTCTTGTAATATTTCTGAACCATATGACGGTTTCAATGCTGCATGCGATGCTGGAAAGTCCTGCAGATAAACATAGCGTCTACTGAGTAGCTGTCTGTCTGGCACCGAGACTGTGCACTGCTTCACTTCTGGGAAGAACCAGCAATCTTCAGAAGCATTTTTTGTGTCAGATTTGATTGTAACTGGCCTATCCTCTTCCAAGTCTGGCAAGAAAGCAAGCTTCTGCTGAGGCCAGACAGGATAGTAACGTTCACAAAGTTGAAAATGACAATCGCCAGTAATGGCATCTGGCTTAACAGTCCAACACTGGTTGTCACTTAACCTCTGACAAAGCTGCAAAACATGTGGTACAGTCAATAATTTATTACTACCATATATTGATAAATTAAAAGAAAATGACAACAGCAAAAGTATCATTATGAAATTATTAGCGTCATCAACATCATATGCTATCAAGTATTCTCATAAACTATACCCATGTCAAATGTTTTATGCATGAATCTATTCTCTCATCAGTTTACTGCAGATCATTTGCAGTATAATGAGAATGACAACTGCTAACAAAGTTTATCAACTTCATACCTGCTAACCACAGCACTACTGCAATCTACACTAAAACATGCACCAGGAAAATTTAAGGTTCCAGCATGAACAAGTTGACATAACACCATTCTGCTTAACAACAGTTTGCAAGTTGCAGCGTCAAATCTTTGTAGCTGCACGTTGTCAAAAATTAGTTTTAATTTTTTTTAGTTCTTTTTACTGTACTTTTCATGTTTGTCAGCTCATATATTTCACATGCATGTTTTATTGTTTATTTTACTTTTTATATCATTGCTTGTCGTCACTGTTTTAACCCCGTTCCATGTACATATATTACGTGCTTTTTAACAAGTACTCAATACCAATGCTGTTGCTAACTCCAAGCTGTATGTTGTCTGTTGCTACTGTGCAGTTATGAAAATGGTCAGGAGGAAGTACCATAAATTTGTATGCAACTGCCAAACTAAAAACATCATAACTTTTAAAACAAACTTTAAAATTCTGTATCTCTCAAACTGCTGGCTATTTTTTGCCAGTAATAGAAGTTACATCTTAAAATTGTTGGAAACTATGTCTGAAAGGGAATTTACTTACGACAAGATTTGTTGTAATAATTACAACAACTATATTAGTGTGTCACTCCAAATTGGGCAATGCATTGTTATATTGTTATATTTACCTAGAATATACCAGTATCCAGTCAAGTGTTCTGTAATCTATCACACCAATAAATGATAATCTATAATGCACCAATCACTCCTGGTCCTGTAGTTTTATATTTGTTGCCAGCCTGCTGTGGAAAGAATATACCTAAATAACTTAGTATTGGTGTCTACATGAATTGGGCTGTTCATAGTTTATGTTTTGCTACTTTAATGTAATAAATAAACGAAATAAATAATTTCATTATAAGCAGACTCCATACAACACAAATGACACAGAATTAATACTGACCACAGAGCATGGATCTTCATCTTCGTCACTGGACAAGACAATTACATCAGCCACATTACCACCCATCTTCATTCTACAATGAAAAATGTGAATCAGTCAGAAACAAATAATTTAGTAAAGGGAGCACTCTGGGCTAAATATATTTTTAGGACCAGTTGCGTTGCATCTAGCTCATTTACCATAAAACCTAGACAGAAACTGTGTCTTGCATACATGGCAGGTCCCAGATACAGGCTGGGGGTCAATGTAACTTGTACTGATAGATGCCAGGTCACGTTTTTACAAGCCGGGTCCTGCATACAAGATGGGTTTTCTATCCGAGGTTTAATTACGGTAACCCAAACGCAATACCTTGAGAACGAAATGCGGGAACAAAAATGGCTTTCGTTCTACAGCTGAGATTTTATGTCGATGGTCTATTCACCCAACAAAAAAAACAAGTCACTATCCAGTCAAGTTGGTGAACATATACGAGTTACAATTTACAGAAGCGGTCAGGTAGTGACTGTCTGAATCTTTTTTTCACGAGAAGGTATATCTTTCTTTCATCAAGTTGACCAGACATCAGTTAACATGTGCACGAAAATGATATCATAGCGCCCGCAACCGCCATTAATAGAAAGATCGATCAGAAAGCAGAACTTGTGCAAGTGTGTCGATGACATGGAGGGTGAAGATGAAGATGGTGAAGAGAACAAGCTGCTAATGAGTACGTTTATTCGCCAGTAAAGCAGAACACACCGAAAAACCAGTACAAAAAAGCAGATACAAAAAATACACAATACGCAAATAAAGAAGAAGAGATAAAAACTTGTACATATCAAGATAAACATCACACTAAACACGAGTCACTAAAATGCTTATGAACAAGTCTGTTTAGTGTTAATCTTACCAAATGAGACTTCATAAAAATACGTAGAATCAATATTAATAAGATTACACTGTTTCACGAAATCCTGACTCATAGTAAACAGTCTTGTAAAAAAAAACTTAACTACATAGTTAGTGCTATTGTGACCTTTTCTAACGAATATTAGGCGCAACTTATGGCACAAATGAATAAAGTCCAGGTGGCCCAGACCACACATAAAAACATGCACAGACTCATGTTTACGGAAATGGAAAATACGTCTAAAAAAAAGAGTTCCAACACATATTCAAGTCAACATAATTAGACGACTTCAAGCCGCCGGCATTAACTCCATAAGTTAGAAGAGGGAGACAGTATGACTCGATGAGGTTCAAACGAACAACGTCATCAGTACCAAGAGAATTTCTCAGCACACTGTTACAGGCGGTAAAAAATTTGTTTCATAACATCCGTATGTGTGGTAGTCGAGACCTAGATATTTGATACATGAGAACCACTGAATGGAGTTAGGGCCTTTCAGTACTAACAAATTTAACACTCTTACCAACAGAAAAACAGAAAATTGATGATTCTGACAAGTTCTGACAGAAGCCGTACAGATGCAGGGTCTCGGATACCGGCTGGGGGTCAAAGTAAGCCAAGGGCTTCTACCTGAGGTTTTATGATATCTAACACATAATTTGTTCACACTAAAAGCCGACTGCATGACTGCAGAATGATTATAGTCTCACTGACCATACAGACCACACATGATCATGCCTATCGTTCATTATTTTATGACCTCACACACAAATGAAACAATAATGCAGCTTACATCAGGTGCGTAAGACGTGATGTGTGCCAAGCTTGCCAGAAAACGAAACTGAGAGTTCACATCACACAAACAATGCCTGAAAAAACCTGCAAGTATGACTTGTAATCTATGCACTGCATACTAAACATGTATACTCATGAACACAGCCACGACTAAACACACAAGGGAAGTTATAAAATGCGAAAGTGCAAAAGTGAACATGTATAAAATGCAAAAGTGTGTATAAAAAGCGAAGGATGAAAATGCGAAAGAAACATTAAAATCAACAGACATGATACTCTTACAGCCATCTATTTTTCAGCTTATCTGCGAGTGACATTAGCCTATGTTGTTGCTAGGCCTAATCTCCAGCAGAAGTCTACTGGTGGATTATACTAGTTAGTTACTCTAATCAGTATTTATAAGACGATTCTGCATTTTTATGTGGTGATAATTACAGACCTCATCCAATAAGCAGACTTCACACGCTAAACAGTGTGAATGATGGTCAAGAAATAGTTGTTAATGTGCTATGAAGTGCGACTAATGTACAAAATTACCCAGACACGGGCATCTATTGTTATACTGCACGCGAAAAGATGCACTGATTGCTGCGCTGATGTGCTTTGATTCATGTTGCTCTAGACACTCACCCACATTTTGTTTAAACTAGGGCTGGTACTGATTAAAATTTTTTTAATCAATTAATCACCAAAAATTAACTTTGATTAATCAATTAATTTTTCGAACAATTTATTTAGTCAGTCAAGAACACCATGATAATTGCAAAATTCAATTAAATCAATTTACTAACAGTAACACTGTTAGTACAAACAAGCAGTTTATCAGCAGTCATTTCAGTTCAGGCTTTCATCCAATCACGCA
>Ga0049105_1000540_pt1 | contig 13536 bp, 11 predicted proteins | sample WorMetvaBAHAMAS1_FD_61260 | JGI IMG/M metagenome (GOLD analysis project Ga0049105, IMG submission 61260) | Worm MetaG Olavius vacuus BAHAMAS.1 | ecosystem: Host-associated > Annelida > Digestive system > Unclassified | place: Germany: Marburg | collected 2013-04-09
TTGAAGATAGACCTATAATGTCCGTAAATCATTGTCTCCCAGTTCTAGTGTTCTACTTTTGGCGAAAAGTATAACGCACCCTGCAGCGCGGTCTCTCTGCGATAGCTGAGCATCTTGTTTAAACTTGAATTTCAACTTGAAAAGGGAAGAAGCTTGATATAATAGGCCTACATATGATGATCCAGTTTCTTTTTGAAAGGTTTCAATAATTTTTTGGTTCAATCTGGGATTAATCTTCTTAATCCCAGGTTCAATGCATCCCACTCATTAATAATAATTGCTAAATTCTGTTGCTAAAAGAATATTTGCAAATGTGCAAATAACACTTATAATTTTTGCTAATTTAAAGAATGTCCTTTCAAAGTCTATCCAAATTTTCACAATCACAATTAAACCGTGTACTATGGAGCATGTAAAACTGCACATTGCTATAACTATCAATTTGTTTGCTGTCAGTGTCAAAGGTAAAGGTCAAATCACCAATTTCTGATGAGTAGTTTCCGAAATACCTCCATATAAAGATACTAAAATTGCTCAACTGGCCAGTCAAGTTATGTTTAAAAAATACTTTGCCTCAACTTAAGGCTGGTATATAAAAAGCAGGCAAACAAGGCAAGTAAAGTTGTAAGATTAGCAAAAAGAGACTTTGAAACGAATATTGCAAAGAACATCAAGAAAGACTCATTAAGTCTTTCTTTAAATATGTGAGATCAAAGACCAGGGTTAAGATGACGGTTGGTCCACTTCTGGACGACAATGATGTTCTAGTATGTAATGATAATGAGATGGGAGAGATGCTTAAATTAATACTTTTTTGCTTCTGTTTTTACCCAGGAATGCCAAGATAATCTCCAATCAGCTAAGAAAATGTTCCATGGTAGTAACAGTGATAAGCTTTGTTCATTTGTTATCAGTTCGGACATAGTCGGGGCGAAATTCATTAAATTGAAAATGAATAAAGCACCAGGAGTAGTCTTAATAGGAACAAGAATGTTAATAGAGTTGGCAGGTGAAATTTAGTATATTGTTGCAGAACTATTCAGTAAGTCATTACGTAGTGGGGACATACCTCAAGATTGGAGATTGGCCAACATTACACCCATTTTCAAGAAAGGAAAGAAATCAAATACAGCAAATGATAGACCAGTTAGTCTTACAGTTATTTTATGTAAGGTTTTGAGTCATTAGTGAGAGATAAGATGATTGAACATCTTGAGAGATTCAGTTTAATAAAAGATACACAGCATGGTTTTGTAAAAAAAATAAATCTTGTTTGACTAACTTGTTAGTCCTCTTAGAAGAAGTTACAAATTACATTGATAGTGGCTATCCAGTAGATGTTATTTAGATTTTCAAAAGGCAGTTGACAAGGTTCCACATAGAAGATTAATAATCAAATTGGAAGCACATGGAATTGATGGAGAAATATTACAATGGATTAAAAACTGGCTATCAGATAGAAAGCAGAGAGTGGTGCTGACTGCTGAATGGGCAGATATCAGATTGGAGAGATGTTCTGAGTGGCGTCCCTCAGGGATCAGTCTTGGGCCCACTCCTGTTGTTGATTTATATAAATGATACTGATTGATGAATCTGTTGGCTGTAAAATTTTGAAATTTGCATTATAGATGATACTAATAACAAAATTAGATCTGATGAAGTCATGAAGATACTGCTAATTCACACTCTGATCTGTGTAACCTTGTTTCATGGTCTAAGGAATGGCAGATGCTTTTCAATGTTGAAAAATGCAAAGTGATGCACATTGGGTATGATAACATGAAGACTGAGTATTTAATGGATGGAGTACTCGAACATGTGAATGAAGAGAGATTTAGATTTAGGAGTTATAATTAGCGAGGACTTGAAATGTAAAAAACAGTGCTGTGCTGCAGTAAGTAAAGCCAACGGAATACTAGGGATGATAAAGCGAAATTTTGTTGAGTGTTGACACTTGACAGATCGAAGGAAACAGTTTTGCTATGATATAAGAGTATGGTAAGACCAGATTTCGAATATTGCTGCCAAGTATGGAGTCCTCACTATAGTAAGGATATTAAGCTGCTTGAAGGTGTTAGCACAGGGCAACTAAATTGATTAATGGTATGAAGAATTTGCACTGTGAGGATAAACTCAGACACTTGGGGCTGATGAGTTTGGAATCACATGGAGTTTGAGGTGATTTGATTGAGGTTTCAAGTTTTTAAATGGAAGCTATACTGTTGACGCATATATTTTTTGAATATGATAAGGGTAATAGAAGAGGCCATTCTAAGAAATTGTTGAAAAGACGAAGTAGACTTGACATCAGAAAGTATGTGTTTGGAAATAGGGTTACAGACAAGTGGAATAATTTTACCACAATGTTGTATAAATAATTACACGACTTTGAATAATTTTAAATCTCATATTCATAAGGTACTGGAACTGAAAACTGAGTAAAAAAGTGATAATTTAGATAGTGAACGTTATATGGCGAAAGCCTGTGCTTAATTAATAATAATGCAGTCAGTGTCTCTTCATAAATGACGGCTTTGGTGAGTTCGGTGAATCACAACAATTGCTTATTTATCTTATTTACTGTGAACGTCATATCATCGACGTTCCATTTTAAGTTATTAGTGTAGGTGGAATATGGATAATGAATATAGTTAATTAAAATGCAAAGTATTAATATTATCAATTTAATGTAACACAAAATCAGTTTACACATTTCTTCAACTAGACGATAACTTTAAATTAATGTAATTAACATCATTTCGTTCAATGCGCTCCACCTATTTTATCTGTCACCCCTACGTGTCAGCTTAATATGATGTGCACATGATTGTAAACACAGTGTTTGTAAATAAACGTGTAAGTGGTTTGCGGAGTTGTTCGTGACATAATACTATAATAGTTTAGTTTAGTACTTTCGGCCGCTTGAATATTTTGCGGACGTATACCGCTCGCGATGTCAACGTCTGGTCTTAGTTCTCAGTTGCAGGACTATCTGAAGAAGTCGAATACAGAGAACAGCAGTAGTTCGTCGCTATTGCAGAATCCGTTGTCTGGTAAATTCGGTTGGTTTGCTGCAAAGAATACTTCTTTGCAGCCGCAGAAGGAAGAAGAAGCCACGGTTAATGGGTGGTTTTCTGAGGCTCAGAAAGATCCTATACTGCCAAGTCTTGTAAGTTCTTGTTTGCTTGAACGCAGTGCTTACCGAACAAGACAGGAAAAGACTACCGAATCGGACCGCCACCCTAACCCTACTACTAACCCTAACCCTAACCCTTATTTGGTGGCGGTCCGATACGGTAGTCTTGCCTTTGAACGCCACTGTTTTTGAATGGTGCCAGTGGTGGCAGATCATAGCGGACATTGTTGAACCCTCTTCCTGAGATGTTAATTTAAAAGCACGTGCAGTAATGATTGTGACAGATTGTGCAGTTGTGCAATGAGACATTTTGCTGACAAACCAGTGTTTTGACTGGACACTTCGCTGAAAAGATGATTTGCTTCTGTTTGATTTGCTGACGTGGTGTCTTGCTGAATTTTCATTTTGCAAGCATTTGAAGCATAGTATGTGAATGTTCGTCTTATCATACGTGTTTATTGCAAATGTCCCCATTAAGCTAACAGATTCTTAAACAGCACAATCACTGATGTAATGCATAAGAACATGCCAACAAAATCACTATATAACACTGCAGTAGAACATCGGTCTTAGCCGGCGAACTTTCCCTGTCCTGCACTCGACCTGCAGCTGTCATGTGACCACTTGTGTGGTAAACCGTCCGCTGCAGGTCAGCCAACCAGGCCAACTCATCCTTTCGAGGTCGATAAATTGAGTAATAAGCTGCTATTGGATGTGTGCTTAGGTGGCACCATGTGGTGAATGTTACGGGGTTATGGCTGGGTGTGGTTAATAATATAACAAACAGTGTTATTTCCTGAAGTCAATAAAATCAGTGTTCATATTAATACAGTGTAACACATCACTGAGCAAAAATTATGTTGCACATTCAATCACCGTAATATGTGTGATATGTTGAAATTGAGAAAAGTTTGTTTGCACTCTCTGGCTGTCTGTGCATACCATATGAAATCAGTCGTGAAACAAGGATTTTTCCATGAATTTGTATTCGACAACAAGGCCTTAACATTTGTCGAATTTCGAATCTGTTGAAAACGTGTGAAGTTTGAACGTTGTCGAATTCGAATTCAAACTTCGTCACATCCCTGATAGTCACCAGCTGAACACACAGCAAATAATGGTGATGCTGTTTGTTATAAATACTCATCTTGTCAGCAAATTGACCAGTCAGCAAAAAGTCATGTCAGCAAAACAACCAGTCAGCGAAATCTTTTGTCAGTGAAGTGTCCGGACACTTTGCTGATGGACTTATCCCTGACAAGAAGAAGTGTCCAGTCAGCGTAAATGCCCAGCAGCATTCAGCTAACTGGTTTGTCAGCAAAACATCTGCGAAGCTACAATTGTGCTTTGCTGTATACTAGAATATGCCTAATATGTAAATGCAGGCCCATGCTGATTGCTGTTTACTGTCACTGCATAGCATGCACTGTGAGTATCACCACTAAGCCACCAATGCTGGTCTAGAAATAGGCAGTTAACCATAGATTTTTAATGAGCTGATTTTGTTTGCAGAGCAAGAAACAGAGAGTTCTCGGGTTCATCGGATGTTTGCTTATGGGAACATTCTGTTTTTCGTTGGTAACTATTCTAACATGCTGTTCTGTTCTTTATTTTTAGAGATGTTATTTTTTTGGAAAGTTTTTCTTTATATGAGACAAATTTTCCTGAGAGTTTGATGTGTATAATGCTCAAGAATGTGTCATCAAAATGAAAAACATTTTTGACTTGTTTTGCTGAGACAGACAACTTTACTTAGATATGTCTAGTTAAAATAACAGATTGCCATTGGCAGAGTTGAGTGTCACAGAGTTTTTAGCGGCCTAAAAACTGGTTGAACAGTGACAGAAATTGTATAAAAAAACACTGCAAGTTATTCAAACTATCAATAGCAGCTTTGAATGTGTTTTCAGTGTATGAAATGTATTATGACAATAGCAGGTTACCCTACTATATTCAATAAAGTACAGTGCTTTTCTCTTGAGGGCATATTGTTCTACTCTAAAGACACTATGCCTGGGGATGGGAGGAAATTAGAGCTGTACAGAATATTTTATTTAAATTCGTATTTGGTCAAATAAGATACTTATTTCAATATTCATATTCAAATATAAGCTGTAATAATTCATATTCAAATAATGTAAACCACACATCTCTTCAAGTGGAATTATGAACTTGTGATGGTAGAGCACAACATTCTGGCACTAATGACTGACAGTGCCATAGTACAGCAGTTAATATTTATAGTTTTTTAGAGCTTAGAATTACTCATTCGAGTGAGAATATCAGAACATTCTTCAGATTGTTTGCAGGTGGAGGTTTTGTTAACGGTAGTTTTATTTTTTTTTAGACTTTAGATACCAGTTGTCATATGGTTACCTTATCTTAAATTCAGATTTGGCTGTGGAAAGACGGATATTCGTATGGAGCTGAAATGAATCATGACAATGAATACCAATACGAAATCCTGAATACCAAAAAAATCACAATTCGGTACATCTCTAGAGCACTCTGTTTAGGATTTCTAAGTATTATTACCTTTCTTGTTTTCAAAGTAAGAACATATATTTTTATAATTATTAGATTCAGCACTTTTGCTGTATTGATGTTTACTTTTGTTGTTGTAGTGATGTGCTGAACATAAAATTAATAATTAATTGAAATATACCGAGTTTATGAGTTACCAGGTATTGGTTTGAATCCAGCTGCTTTACAAGTAAATATGACATTCACTTAGGAGAATTTGTAATTGTACATCATGTTTCATAAAAAAAAGGAACTGGAACCAAATTTAGCCTATTTTGACAACGATAAATTCAAATTATATGCAAATCACTCAAAGCACGTGTGAATTGTTCATTGTGATTATGAAATAAATGTTGTTGATTTCTTAACTGTTCTCTGTCAATCTCGCTAATACGCACGGTCTCCAATACGTCAAATGAACAAGCAGAAATAACAAAAATTATTCCAATGAAAATTGCACTAACCTTCTAAAATCATTATTAACACAAAAGCTGTTGGTCATACAGCATAACGCTTTCTACATTGACTGTCCGAAATGACTGCCTTTCGCAGCCACGCCAGAGTCTAGACATCGATGCTGCTGCTCGACTGCGTTGTTGAATATTTAATATATAACATATTTCGAAATAGCCACTCAATAGCATCACTAACACCCTGTAAATGAGCCAAGTTTTACTATTTTACACCTGCTGATTTGTTTTCTAAGTAACAAATATAGGCAGTTTCTTTTTTTATGAAACATGGTGTAATTGTAGGCTAGTTTTACAGAACCACGTACCAAATTTCTGCGACAAGGAGTCGTGGAATAATTTTTAATTTTCGTTGAATTAATCAGTCATTATTTTATGTTACTGCATGAAGGTCTGCACCATCTGATTACATATTAAACAGCAGCCCACTGCAGTGATGGGCTGCCTAGTTAGGTTAGCATCTTATTGAACTGACACATGAATGTGTTTGATTTCATTGAAGGCAAGTTTATACATTCCAGTATTGCTGCTGAAGGCACGCAAGTTTGCACTGCTTTACACACTCGGCAGCTTATTTGTCATATTCAGGTAGAACTTCTGCACTTTCTCTTTCAGTGTCCACTCAATTATTAGTTACTGTAAAGATTTTTTCTATTGATCAATCAGTCGATCAGTTGATTGACCAGTTTAGTGATGAGCATAGTCTTTAATCTTACTGTAATATTGTAATAACGTAAACTGACATGGTGACCATTGTACCTTGCAGTTTTTCACTGCTGTGGGGTCCAGTTAACCATCTGAAACACCTGTTGTCTGCTGCACGGCTACCATTCACAGTTGCTTACTTTGGAACAATGGGTGCTACACTTTACTTTGCACTTTCGGTAAATATCTGTTTGTCTGATTCTGTATAAATTGTACACTTTCCTTTTTTATTGTGATAGTCAGAAGGCCTTGTGTTTTACCGCTGTAGTTTCTTAATTTTTAATTTTTTTTTACCAAACCTTTAGTCTGACTGTGGAACGCCTGTCTGTCTGAAGTATACCAGAGGTTGTGTGCTTAGATTTTCAACTCATTCGCGTTTGACTCGCCATGCTTTTGAAGTGAAACAACGTATCTGAAATTGAAAACATGTGCTGGGAGTGCTGATGGGTGGCCTGTATCCTCCCCAAACTTGGTTTAGTTTGGTCCACTCATCTCTAAGAACGATGGCAGGCAAACCCCCCCTCCCTGTAAAACTGGATAGGAGAATTTATTGAGTCATCAATAACTCCGCTGCAGATTGTCCGTGAAATTTGGTACGTGGATGCATCCTAGATCTGTGAAGGCCCCGGAATGGTTGAAATCAACTTAGGATCGAATCCAGAGTGATGTATGGCACCCAGATTGTTAGATTTAATGTAACTTGTTAGCTGCAGATTGCCCAATTTGGCTGAAATTTGGTAGACTAGTGCACTATAGGCCTTGTGATTGAAGCCAAGAACAACTGGTGGGATGGGTGGATTCAAGTGGCAGTCCATCAATAATTGCCACCTTGTTTAGTGTTGTTTATTTATCACTGAATGATCTATGAATTGTTTAAAAAATACTAGCTGCAGTTTATCTCTTGGTATTTTCTATACAGACAGTGACACAATGTTAAATTTTTTGCACTGGATTTCGTTTTAATCTTTGGTTCTGTGGTTTGTGTTATGATGAACTGTAATACAGGTGCAGAGCATGCCTTTAACTGTGATCTTTGCCATCGCTCAAGTACTGGCATTAGTCTGGTGAGTGCTAGCTGCTTTTACAGTAAGTTATTTTTGTAATGAATGAAAGTTATGTTGTATAAAAGCAAGTCCAGTAGCACGATAATATTATTAACATCTGCTTATTTCATTAATTGTATATGCAGTCTTTTTGCTTGAAAATGAAAACTTTTAACTTTTTAAATAAGTTACATTTGAACTTGCATCAGTGGAGTATTAGTGTTATCTTGTAATGTAACAGAAAACAAGAACTTTACATATTACATTACAAGATTACAGTGTAATATGTAATGTTTTCGTCTTTATGTCAAATGAAATGCACTGAATTCTGCTATCTGTTAAATCATATTGAGTAATATTTGCTGCATTACTGCATGTTTGAAAATATATGTAAACTTAACTAAATGACATGTTTATGCCGAATTAGACATTGGTTATTGCTTTATTGGCCAAGACTTTTTACAACTCTTGCCAAGTCATAGCGGTGTTTGCTGTGACAGGTATGTGGTGAGTTACATTCCTGGTGGTCAGACGGGTTTGAAATTTTTCACTAAGATCTTCTACGCTGCCGCTTCAAAGACTGTGCAAAAGACTCTGCCTGTGTAATTGTAAATAGACATATATGTAGTTATTTTATCAAGTACATGTATACTGCGCTGGCCAGTGTCATGTGAGCTGCTTGAAGAGGTGTTGGTTTGTGAATTATTTACTGTGTTGCAAAGTGATATTAATTTCTTTTCAGCGATAAATCAGCTTAATTCTAACCCATATGAAGAAATTGTGCGTTGCTGTGACTGGAGATGAATTCTCCATGTAGTCGTGGTAACTTGTTGAACTTTGTCTTAAGCTGTGTATGCACAGTGCCTGATAAAAGGGCATCCAGTTAACATTTTACAAGGTCTGCAGCACTTTGACAGTGGCATGACTGACTGACCAGTGTTGATGGCTTGTTTTGATGAAAAAGATTCATATTGATTCATATTATATGTCATGATGATGATGTTGATTATTATTATTTATTGTTACTATTACTAAAATGTACCGACTTAGCGATCTTGTCCTGAAAATGCTGCAAATCTCTTTTCACAGTGATAAACATGTCAAGAGGCGGTAATGGTATGGTAGCTTATAAAGGCAGCTAAGTCGACTGAGTGTACATTGAAGCTCAGTTTGTATAGCAGCTGTCAGCAGAAGGCATGTCAGATTGCTAAGTCATTGAGACATGACCTGTAGGTGTAGCATCATAGTAACAGAGCAGGTACAAACTACTTGGCAGGCAACGTGTTGTCACCACTGGTTATTGATTCTCGTGAGCCACTTTCTTTACCTGTGGCTCACGTAGAAAACGGCACAGAGCCTCGCTATGCCAACATCAACTAAAATGATTATAACCTAGCTGACATGTAGTGTTTTTGTGGTCTCATTCCCTGTAATGACTATATTTTTCACGTTTACCTTTGGGGTAAGCAGCTAAACTGCTCAGCACTGAGACCGTATTCGGTTTAGACCAGTGTGCATCTCAGTATAATAAAGGTTATGAGAACCTCTTGGATCTTTTTGTAAACTGTTAAAGAGTTGCTCATATAAGATGGAATGCATAGCTAACGATGGCTATGTCTTGTCTATTCTGAATATTTGAAGCATTTAATTTCACAACCGAGAGTGCAAACCATTATTACTCAGTCAGTACGGTGTGAGTGACTGTGAGTCGACTGAGGGTACATTGAAGTGCTTTTCTCTGATCATGTGTCACGTGAGGCCAATCTCCTAGGTCATAGTTTTGTTGGGTTTTGATGTTCTGTTTTTTACGTTGTTTGTGGGTTATTTATTTGTTTTCAGCTGATCAGTTCAGTGAAAAACTCTGCACAACGATGTGTACTGGTTATGTCAAAGTCAAATTAGCATTGAACTGTGACAACCAGCCATATGATGTGTGGCACATTCAAGTTGTGTCTGCAACGTACTGTCTTGTGGTGATATTTTTTATTTTTTGTTCGGCTTATTCAACAATTAATAATTTGTATGTTCTGTATTTGAGCTTGTTTTGAAAACGTGTACATGCGTTGTAATATTGCTTTTTGTTTACCAAAGTGTTTTGTGAGAATGTGTGCTTACTAGCATCTATGATACTAGTGTTCTGTTTGGGTTTGTGGGTCTTGATTGAGACCATCGTAACGAGGCCGTAATCATTTAACTCGATTACGCTTCCCTGTTTTCTGTCGTCTTAACATGGATCGTTCATAATTCATTACACATTGACGACTGTTTCCGTGTCAGTTCGTTAAATGCCGAACTTTATCCTGCAGCCAGACCGTTGTTGCACGAACAATGCCGTTTTCCGATGAAATACTTGGTAGAAGAGTCTTTGCTGACCTCGTTGACCAGTGGTTGTGCGTCCACCTCGGGGTCGCCATACCACCCATCCAGCTGGCTGGAATTGTCAGTTGTCCGTGTGGCCAGCTCATTCTCACCACTGTCTTCACTTGCTAGTTCGTCGGTGTCCAGTGGCGGTCGACGTCGCGCCTTTGCTCCAACGTCGTGGTGGGTGGTCGACCACGTGGCCTGCCGCTGCTGCAACTCCCGAGCACCGTCGATCATCGACCGTTGATGACGTCTCGACACTGGTCGACGGCCTGTGTATGTGTGTGGTTTGTCGCCCGATGAAAAACTTGCCAGCGACTTGATCAGCCAGTGGCTGGCCGTCTTTAGCGTTTGTCGACTGTCCCACGTAGCGGGCGAGTTTCTCGTCGTCTGGCCTTTAACGACTGCTCTGTTCACAGACTTTGAGTCAACCCGACGACGACACTTGGCAATCAGTTTCGGCGAAGTTACGCATCGAACGCCGGTTAGCACAGCTGTGGCTCTTCTGGCGAGCAGAATCGTCGGATTATTGCGCTGATGGTGGTCGTCTGCGAACTGTTTGTGGTCTGAAATGGTACTGCGTGAACCTGGAGTTTTCGTTTTCGTTCCAGTTCCAAATAATGCCGCATTCACGCTTGTGTTACAGAAGTATTCAGTTGTCATCAGCGTTAGCGTCGTGAAGACGACCGATATTGTCCGCGACAAATGCATCTGCGCGATTCGGCATCAAACAAACCTATGTTACACACAAGTAGGCCTAGCATACATGATACATAACTTTACGACTATACAATTCGAGTGCGCTAGGAGTTTTCTACTGTTCACGTGTTAATTTCTTACAGTAGGCTCTGTCGGCAGTCGGCACACCGGCAACTAACTCGTATGTCTTAGGCCTAAGTAGGGGCCTAACACTAAATAACGGCCATTACGCCGTTCACGGTCATTCAATCGAAATCTCGTATACTTTGTACGTGTGAATAATAGTAATTTACATTGATCTTGCACCGATTGATATGACGTATCGTTGGTCAGATTTTCGCTATCGGCATCAGGGGGAGGGGAGGGAGCAGGGGTGCCAGTGTTAACGCACTCGTTCGGAGTGAACCCATAAGTTCAAGAAGGGGGCTACGAAATTTTGCTTCAAGACACTAAGAGACAGCGTTCTGTCTTATGATACAAAGCATTATATCGATATCTTGAACCTTTCAGGCGTGACTCACAAGTGTGACAGACCTCTTGAGTCTTGAGTACCAATGAAGTTACGGCCCCTTTTCTAGAATTTTCGATCCGACCCCATCCGACCCAAAGTAATTTACACAAATCTTTATCCGACCCAGCCCGACTTGACCCGACCCACGGATATCTCTGCTCTAAAACCCCATAAACGCACATACGGTTCACGTCGGTATAGGACAGAATGTAAGGCACTACGTTGCAATCAAAGGGACGAGGCTCTGTCATGCGTCTGTCAACCTTGCAATAGTAGCCTACCTTCGTGACGGAAGCGGCGGAAATGTTCGGTACCTTAGATACCGTCGGTTCTGATTGATCCGTTCTGATCGTCGCTGGCAATACGCGCAAAAATAGCACGCTCGCAGTTTTTGCACTGTAGCTTTAAAATTACAGTACAAAGCTGGGAATTGTTTATCTACATGCCGGCGTCTTGTGCGGTAAGTAACTCAAAGAAGGCAAAGGTTAAGTTTTGCGAGCGACGTACTCGTGTATGATGCCTTTTTCTGTGCTTGTCTATAATCCAGTGCAGTAACCAGTAACCCGCTTTGTTTCACAGTTTTCATGATTTGCTGCACTTTATTTAGCTTTTTATTTTGACGTCGTGTGTTTGACTACTCAGCTTTGAACTCATGTTAAATTTGCGCATATCGTGTTATCAACTTGTCATCATCATCAATCTTGAGTGAAAAAGCTCAGCTGTTGCTGAGATGGCCGCACAGTGTTGCACAAGTCGAATTTTCGCTTTGGAGTGGAGGTACCTATATTTGACGCACTCTTTCTCAGTTATCTCTGAGAATATCATATTAACCATGTATTGCCAAAAACTAAATTCTTTTCGCTACATTTTTGTCGCGGCTGTGTATCTAACTTCAACCACTTTGACGTAATTGGTACTCAAAGCTACCGAATTCCGTAAAATAACGCAAGATAACGGCCATTACGGCGTTCAAGGTCATTCAAGGTCATCACTTTCGGTATGAGTGGATGCAACTTCCTATGTAGGGCTACGCATAATAGTGACTTACATCCTATCTTGCACCGTTTCCAAGATATCGCGGATTATTGGTCGTATTTTAACCGTCGACAAGGGGTGCCTCTGTTTAAGTCACTCGTTCGGAGTAAACCCCTAAATTCAGGATTACGAAATTTGGCCTCAAGAAACTAGAGGCATCTTTCTATGGCGTGGTGCAAAGCATATTTCAATATCTTCAACAGTTTAGGCGTGGATCACTAGTGTGGCAAGACAGACGGACAGACATTCTCGTAGTAAATGCCGCGCTTAAGTTTGTTGCGCGGCCTACAAAGAAAGAGAACATTGAATGATTAATATATACGGAGAAACGTGAGCTGGCCGTCATTATTTGACACCACGATCCTTGTTGAGGGCCTATTATGATTTAATTAAAATATTAAATACGTTTTCGACCACTTACTTCGCTTTGTTTTTCGTAGCTACATCGTCAATCCGTAATTTCTGAGAGACCGTCCAGTGATAGCTACTGCAGAGGACCGTAGGTGCTGTGGCGTTCGTTGCCCGTACACCATCGTCGCTAATTAACGTGTGACACAGTGGATACACTCTGCACTGCAGTAGCCTACGCAATACAATGTACCTGCCGTTGCCTTCGCTCGCGAGCAGCGTCAATTAGTACTGGCGACCCGTCGCTTCGGTTGTGATGCAAATGTCAACTTGTATAAAATAAGACTGAAGCACGCAGGGAGAAAGCTGTTAAAATTAGTGAATCGGGTTCAATCAAATGTCGATGGAGTATCGGAATTTTATGGATCGTGAGAACAGGCTATGACTCGTTAGCAGTCTTCCTATTCCATTCCACAGTTTAATGTGCTATGGCGTGTTATAAAGAGACAATTTCATGGGGCAATGCATCTATCCCCATTATTTGACGAAGGTAAATCCCGGTTATACTTCTCTTTGCCCTGTCTCCTTTCTGCCTCCCGTCCCTTCCTCTTCTGCATTTTGATACATTTCAGTTTCAAATTGTCGCGACAATTTGAAACTGAAATGTATCAAAATGCAGAAGAGGAAGGGACGGGAGGCAGAAAG
>Ga0049105_1000541_pt1 | contig 13524 bp, 9 predicted proteins | sample WorMetvaBAHAMAS1_FD_61260 | JGI IMG/M metagenome (GOLD analysis project Ga0049105, IMG submission 61260) | Worm MetaG Olavius vacuus BAHAMAS.1 | ecosystem: Host-associated > Annelida > Digestive system > Unclassified | place: Germany: Marburg | collected 2013-04-09
CAATCGATACCATTTCATAAATGCGGTTTTCATGCAAAATTAACTTGAAGGTAAAAGGTAAATGTAAACGTGGCTTTGTATAGCGCCTTGTCGTGAACACACCTCTAAGGTGCTCAAGTATGGCACTCGTTCTCAAGGGATTTCACAGTTTTACCTGCACACCTCGCGTACATCCGCTAACGGAATGAACCATGCCTACCTGCCTTTGCCTTCCCAGCCGAAGCTGGTACTCATTTACCGACCCCGGAGGGTAGGAAGGCTGAGTTGGCATTGGGTGACTGGTAAGTTACATACCGAAATAAGTGTCAGGCACCGGGAATTTAACCCGGAGACGGTCGTCCATCTCAGTACTAACCGGGCCCGACGTAGATTAACTTCGCTGATCAAAGCCAACGCGCTATCCACTACGCCAGACCACCAGCTAAGAATATAGTTCTAAGAACTGCTTAAAGAGAGGTGGTATTTAGTTAGGTACCAATTCGAAGTAACGTTCACCACAATGATCGGTTATAACAAAGGTGCCAATTTTACATTTTATTAGCCTATATCGTAAATACACTCATCTAACTGCCTCACACCGATGATAACTCTGAGTTCCGTAGTATTTATTTTCGACAAAAAGTAAAACCGTTTACCTGGGTTGGTTTCTTGGTCTTCTCATTTTCTTTGGTCTCTATCGTCTTGCTGGCGAACAGCTCTTCTACTGCGGAGTAGTTCACACGAATACTGGCACTTAACTCCATTATGTCTCTCCAGACAACGCCGCTTTCTGAACACGTAACAACCTTCCAAAAAAGCACAACAAGAGAGCTTATACTGCCTAGTTCCCAAATTCTGGGGTGTTTAGGCAGCTCAACGATAATCGGAAGGTCCCATATGTCTTACTATCGTCCTTTTTAATCATCAGCCGTTTGACCTTCCAATCCGCGAAGAGGCGCCTCGGCAAAATACATAAGAGATTCGGTCTTAGATTGAACTAGTTCACTTTACTCAGATACTTCGCCCAACCCTCCCCTCATATTTACAGTGGTGAAAATTCTGAATTTTGGCCTCGATTTTAAACCCCAGTCGCTTTTAAATCGCCAGAGTTTAGAAACGGAGCAATTATCTGATATCTAGAACAAATTCGAGGATCATCGATGACTGGCATTGTCCTGACAAAATTTGCTGTAGTGTGGTTCCATATATGTGCGAAAATGGGGCTACGATTTCGTCCCATGAAAAATGGGCTGGAAAAGTATGCTAAATCATCAATAAGTCAGCCGGGCATTGCCCGATTGCGTTGATATTTGGTATGTGACTCTGCAAAGGAGGTTGCGGGATCGTTGAATTTGTAGGCTGATGCACTATAAGCCTCGTAATTACAACTCAGAACGACTGGCACGACATCTGGCGGCGTCAAGTTGCAATACAACGCTATTGCCACATTTTTAGGTTTTTTTACCTGTTGGTGCTGTTTTCCTCAACAGTGTCAATTCATCGCTATATTGGTCTTCCTCTGCCTCTTTGATTCTAGACTTTACCATGTACTAGGTGAAAGAGGCCGACCGCCGAACGGTTTTTGCTATATTTTGAGTCAAAATCCGCGCATTTCGATCAGTATATAACTTCATCGGCATTGATATTAGATCATGTGTCGAATTGTAAGCATAAAAGTGTCATTAAAATCGGCACTCGAAGTCAGACCACAACACTGGCAGCATTTTTGAGGGACCTTCCAACCTGTTAAATTTTTTTAGCCAGGGTTAAACTCCACGACAAATCGAACCGTGTATGGGATAAAGGGGAGCATCATTTTTTATTGCCTGCATATTGGCTACGGCGTTGAAGTGAAAGTAGTTAGCGGTATTTGAACTTACTGGAGGCAACTGTCGGAGGAATTTTTGTCCAGTTGACTGTCTTCATCTTCTGCTTCGGTTTCGGAGCCTCACTGGCGATGTTGATGGTCGGAGGTGGGGGCGCTACCTGCCCTGGCGGCGGTGGAGGAGGTGGTGGGAAAACAGCCCCCGAAAACCCTGACATGGGTGGTGGCAGTGGCGGCGGTACGCCTCCGTTACCCATCATGGGCGTAGGAGGGGGCGGCGGTACTCCAAACAATGGTAGGGGAGGTGGTGGCGGTGGAACTCCAGACTGGACAGAAGGTGGAAGAGGAAGGGGAGGTGGAGGCGGTGGAGAGAGTACACCTGCCATGCCCATTATGGGTGGGGGAGGCGGCGGTGGCACCCCCGACTGAGGAAGAAAGGGAGGCGGGGGAGGTGGTGGAGGTGGTGGTGCCGGTATCGCGGTCTCCACGCGGTCCTTCATTGACTGACTATCTGCGTCCGTCTGGACAGCGGCACTGGCGACTGCCGGTCCACGTCGAATGTTAGCTGAACTCAGTTTCTCGGCTTCAGCCTCACCGTCCAGCAAAACCGCTCGACTCACCATCGTATCAATCGTCTCCCATATCAGCTCCCTGCACATGACACAGTGACAACGAGCTACGACCTACAATAATGGTTGTTAATCATCTTTGTTTCATGCACCAATACAACGTAATATACTCAGTGGGCCAGAAAAAAAAATCTTAACCATTTTTAAGTTTGTAACTCCTGCAGTATGATCACACAGAATTATCCAATGTTTAGTAAATTGACCAAGTAAGACTCATGTACATTTTATCATGGCTAAATATTCTTTGCACTAGTCCAGCAAAATAATGCGACATCAATGATTCGCCGTGTCATAGCCATTCTTCAACATACAGGATATCATCGAAACGCGGAGTGATTTATATATTAAAACGTTCAGTACTCTATCAGGAGTAAGACTGTGGCTTTGAATTTCATCAAATTAGATGTTCTTTGCACGGGTGGAGGGAAAATTTGCCGCCTAAGAATAAATGGCAAACGTTTTATTTTAAAGTATCACAAGCAAACGAGTTAGAAGAGTCAACTGCTGTGATTTTCTAACCAACTGATAAGGTTGATAGCATGCGCTCAAAAGTTCAGCGAAAGCCAGCTGACATTACCTTATCATTGAAAACGTTGGACACTGTTCGTTTTTTTGCTATTTGCCTGCCTATTCCGTTTCATGTTCATAATCATAATCATAATCATAAAACAGGAGTTTAGTGCCCTATCTACAGGGAAAAACTGGGCCGATAAGGCATTACAGGAGTACACACACATAACAGTTCAAACATTAAAACATGAATTAAAAAGAGAAAATTTAAGTTTTCGCTTGAAACTGGTTTCGGTTAACAAACAGTCCGTAAAGTTCCGAATTACTGTATTTTAATAGTAACATCGGTAACATCAGGAGGTAACGATATGTCGTGTTAAAATTTAGAGAAAAAATTACATGGAAACTTCCGGTTCATCATCATCACCATCATTATCACCACTTTCACTATGCATCACTCCATCTCTTGTTCCACTCCAGACTCAAAACTTACCTTTTCCATAAATCCTTCCCACCATAGTCTCCCTCACCTTTTCCGATGGATCTCACGGATTTTTATGACCATTTCCGGGCTTAATTGCTCATCGGTTTTTCGTTTGTTTTGCTCTTTTCTTCTTTTTTGTTTGTTTCGTGTGATAGACTAAGCTGATTTTATGAGCTTTTTAATTGCAAGTAAAATCCCTGCACTTTCCTTTCCTTTCCTTTCCTACAACAAACTGGGCTATTTAAAGAACAGTGACTGAGATGTGACGTTGCCTCAACATACAGAACAAACAACTTCGTTGTTGCTGAACGTTACCAGTTGGTGTTGTCTCTGGTGACTCGCAGTAGACTTTGTAGAACGTTGAGAAACGCAGCAGACTGCGGAGTGTTGTACACCTGTTTAAAACACATCATCATTACGTGTAGACGGTAGTTAGTTCTAAGCGAACGACTGACAGGCAACATAATAGGCGGCGTCTGATCTACAAACTCTACAGCTCTTTACCACGGCAACAGCTGCAGTGCCGCCGTGATTGGAAAGACATGTTCCAGACATTATGGTTTGCTGGGTTGATAAAGCTATCGTTACTGTTAAAACAGTGGGATAAACGAATGTAAACAAATGTTGTAAATAAACATTAACGGTGACAACGATAAACACTAACGGTTATCAGACATAATTTTGGGACCTTAGTATTACGCAAAAGCGATTTAAATGAATATAAAATACCGGAGGGTCCAGAAAAATGTTTTATACACTGTGAGGCAAAAACTGCGCCATTTTATTTTGCCAATAACTTTGTCAAATCTTTTTATATTGCAATAATAAATAGTACACATATTTACTGTAATAAATTTGGAACAAAATGACACCAAAATCATCAGTCTCCTTTAAATGATGTCTTTTATTCTGGCTTGTGAAATGCAGAAAACGTACACATTGTCATGTTCTGAACAACGTCGGTTTCGTCATCATTATTCTCTCGAACATTTAAATAAAACATCATATAAAGTGTGAAAATGTATGGGCCAACAACGCCGTGCAATAGTAAAACATGTTATCAAATGTTTTGGCTGTTTACCACTGGCCCCAACTTATGTTCCCAGCCTAAATCGTCACTGATCGTTTGATCAATGACAGTCTGCCAGATGCTTGACAAACCGTCATTTAGATGTCGCCTCAACTCATCAACATCTCACACAAAATTTAATAGACCCTCTCCTGTAGCACTGCCGAGATTCTGTAATTTAGGTACTATAGTCTGGAATGTTATGAAGTCACAGGTTGGGCGCTATAACTGAAGTCCGCTGTACTTTTAAAACTTAGCTGATTTCCCGTCTCTGAATATATAAAGAATGCGGAATATAGGGGTAATAGGAAATTTTTTGATGTGTGCCAAAAGTTGTCGTAATAGACAAAGTTTTGACAAAGCCATTGCAAAAATAAAACAGTGCAGTTTTTTGCCTCACATGGTAGATTGCTAGTATCTCTACTGTACTGGCCGTATTGTTCCTAATGTTGCGTGTCTGAATAATCACTTAATCACTGTTAGACTACTTTTCATTAATAAAACGATAGGATGTGTGCACTAGCAAGACCAAGGAAGGTAGCAAGGCATTCAGCTATTTCGCTCACACTTAGCGATCACCATATCTGCCATGGTATTAGGCCGTTTGGGCGCCATGTCAAGAATGGAAGTTTTTCTTCATCAGGCATGAATTGCATGTCAATGTATAGCATTACTGAGGTGTTCTACCATCTCAACAAAATGTTAATAGCTACCAAACACATTGCGGATAATAACTTTGTCTTTCAGTAAGACAGCGCACTGGCACATCTTGTATGCAACATAGTTCAAACCTCTTAACTTCACTTTTTCTGACCTATGACCCCAAAAGCCCAGATGTGATTGGTGAACCCCACTGATTATAAAATCTATGACCTGACTAGGCTCCTCCCTACGCCTCGGTTCGATTCACTCGATCGTGTGCTAGTCCTCCAGTTAGAATGGCTGCCACTACACGTAACAGAGTGACAGTATTGCCTACCCGGTCGTAGATGGCGGTGAAGAGGTCTGAGTGACTGTTGAGATCCAGACAGTGTGACGCGGCGGCGAGTTCCTCATCGTCGTCGTGTTTCTCGTCATCAAACACATCACACTGAATCTGTAGATCGGCGTCGTCGACCTCGCGAAGATTCGCAATCACCTCCAACACGTTCAGTCCTGCACGAACATCATAACGGACGTACATGTATGGACTACAGCGTGGTCCAATTAAAGCGAGGCCAGCGCACATTTTTGCTTTTATCTTTGAAACGTCTTAACCGAATCTGATAGTTTTTGGCACACATGAGCAGCAGTTTATAGCAAATACTCTGCAACAAACTTTACGTAATTAAAATGTACTACGATAGGGGTCGCCACATAGATCAGGATGCATTACTTCGTCGTTCTGATTGCATATCAAGTCCTGCACGAACGGCGATGTTGTTAGTCGTTCTTGTAGATCTGGGATAACAGCTACCAGAATAACTCAGTCGTACCATAAGCGTCAATTTTTAGATGAGTGAATCAAATGCCTTCAAGACTAATTATAGACGTGCACAAGACGCCCATACAACATAAATAGTTGTGAATTGTGATTACCTGTAAATTATGTGCAGGTGAAAATACAATGTCTGCGTCATTTGGGAGATCCATGCACCAACTCCCTCGACTGCCTACATGACTATCCGTATAAGACTAGGATTTAAACCTAACTTGGGAGAATGAAACATTCTAGTGTTTGATATCCAGATGTCGTAATTTTCACTGTCAGGTGAAATTATTTTAAGAAAAATTGACCGGAAACTCGGGGGCTCCTGCACTCGGGGCCCCTGGACTTTGCCCTTCCTGTCCACCCCATTGTTACGCCACTGCCACGAGGTCAATGGAGACGCACCGTTCACAACGTGGGCTGCCAGTGCGCAACGACTCAACTGTTGTCGCCGAGGCGTAAGTCAAAGTAATTCAACACATGTATGAATGTCGGAGGATTAAATAGTTCGTTCAAAGTTTTCTCAAGTTTCATTCATTTTCTAATAAACAGTGAAAGCGGCGTGCGCGTACCGATGAGTTCGTTGCGGATTCTGACGCGTTCGTTGATGTTGTCGTGACTGACGATGAGACAGTTGATGAACGCAAGAACTGACGTCAGATAGCTGCTGACTCCCGCATCACTACGAAGTTCGTTTACCAGGAGACTGAACCGATACCTCTGACTCTTGGCTATCTACAACGCGAAACGGGGTGTTTTCGGTGTTAAGATACCTCCGAAATAAAGTGCAAACTGCAAGTAATCACGCATAATTTAATAAGAGACTACAGGTAACATACAGTACATTCAGCAACAACCACATTTGTTCCAACTTTCGTTCAACGGAAATAGGACGACATTTGCAGCCACCAGACAAGTTTCCATGGGCTCTAAATTCACCACGAATGCGCTGCGGTCGCAGCTCGGCCGCAAACGCATTTTTGGTGCATTCAGAGCCCAGAGAACGTGTCTGGTGGCTGCAAAAATTTAATGTTGCTCTTCCCACGCTGTGGGAAGCTAATAGTGCTGCCCCAAATGTCTCGGCTGAATTGAGGAGCCACTTCGCGGCAAAAGAAAGAGAAAGGAACGGAAGGAAAAGAGGGAAAGAAAAAACGAAAAAGCAGAAAGAATGGGAGAAAATCACCGCCGACGGTTACTGCCGTGAAAAATTATGTGAAGAGTTTTCTATCCGTCGTCATCATCGGAAGTTGGCGAAGGCCGTAACCTGGCTACAGCACGAGTAGCCTCCTGCCTCACAGCTTTGACGTAGTCGCTGCTTAGCCCTGCTGCAGCCGCAATAGCCGTAATACTGCACCATTTTGTTCAACCTGGGTTTTTCCTTTGCACACACGAAATCATCGTAGCGTAGGCTATAGGCCTGCGAGTGAGGACTAGACTTCCGCAGTTCCGGAATTTTTGTCACGCAATCTGTGCTCAACACGGATGTTGATGTGACTAACTGCGGTTGTCAGTTTGCCAGTGTCCAGTTCACTGGTGAGATCAATGTTCAGAGAATAAGATGGCATCGACCAGTGGTCTGCTGTGCCTGCTGCTGTGCTGTTGGTATGTCGTCGACGAAACGCTGGGGACGAACCCCGGGTTGAAGATCCGTCTGTCCCAGTCGGGTCTCAACTATTTCGCCAGAGTGGCCGTCCAGCAGCTGTCGACCAAGGTGCGAGGAGCCTCGTTGCCGGATAAGAGCGGGAAAGCGTGGAAGGTCGAGTATGAAGTCAAGAACATGAAGGTAATATCATCATCATCATTTAGTTGTTCATAAAACAGTTATATAAAAGCATGACAGGTGACACTACGTGAACAGGACCGACAAGGCTAATGCGGATATAGTATTCAAGTCACCATGGTTATTATTATGGGTGGTGCTTTGTACTGGTGATGTAGGCAGGATGTACCTGGTCAGAAAGTCTGAGAAAGGTTCGAGTAGGCCCTAGTTTAATTTTTATTGCGGATTCGAGTGAACAACCGTTGCATCTGCCTCCGAACCGGTCCACGGGCCACTTTTCTTCCCTTCCTTTCGTCGGATGATCGGATCTCTAAATTTCCGTGCTAACGGATTGGGATTTGGAACCGTGTCCCTATCCTTTCCTCGTGGCTACAATTTACGGTGGCCAGAATATGTGGTACCGATGAGTACAGTCTCGTTGTTGGTACACATGTCGATGGTACAAATAAAATTCGGGGTGACAAGAGACGAACGGAACTAGTTTATGCTCGTTACTGAAGGTCGAAGGCCAGACAGCGAGCGAATTGCGCTGCCCACTTTTGTCTATACGATACATCTCTGGGGCTTTTAGCTAACAATCTAGGCGTAATCAGGGGAGATGTAAGAGGTGCAGGTGCACCCATAGGGTTAAAATTGCACATATCCATGGGTATAAATTGGAAACAAATGAGCAACATTTCACAGAAATACATTTAGCCTGAGTGAATATATTACGAAAGGTTTTAGAAGGGGAACGGCTACTTTTATGACTCACCCGGTATAGCTTACTATCAGTGCAGTGACTGTAATACGCCGTCGTTCTTATAGTATAGGACGCACAGTATACTTGTATTTGTGTGTACCCTTAGTGACAAAACATCGTGTATATGCAGATAACGAGCTTCCATCAGCCGTCGACAGAAGTCACTGTGAACCCTGACAGAGATCTGACTTGGAGCCTGTCTGTAGCAGGTATATCGCTGCACGGCGACTGGCGCATGAATTGGAGAATTATTTTGAAAATCACCGATCACGGCAGTTTCGATGCCAGTGCTTCTGGCGCATCAATCTCGCTATCGGTGACGCTTGGAAAGAGTGCAGCAGGCGAACCGACCATCAGAACTACAGGCTGTACGTGCCACATTGACCGGCTGAGGATCCGCCTGCACGGTGGTGCCAGCTGGCTCTATAATTTCTTTATGAGGTTTGTGGAAGGAGAAGTGCGCGACCGTGTCGAGGGGCTAATTTGTGAAAATGCCCAGAATGCCGTCAACAAGGACTGGGCCCGCGAGCTGGCTGCCTTATCGATGGAGGTCCCGCTAGATCCCGACAGGCAGTGGCTGCTCGATTACAGAATGGTATGGCCGCCGGCGTTCAAGTCCGGCTATCTGGAGTTGTTCCCCAAAGGCGAGTTCTTCAATGCGGGACACTCTACGAAGGCACCGTTCCAACCGTTGCCTCTGCCGTCACCGCCGATCGCAGACCACATGGTGACCTTCTGGGTATCTAGCTATTTCCTCAACTCTGCGAGCCATGTTATCCAGAAACACGGCATCCTGCGCCACACTCTGACGAAGAAAGATCTTCCGGAAAAGTCCAGAGATCTTCTCAACACTACGTGCAGTGTCTTATCGGGCTGCATCGGATCATATGTTCCGGCAGTCGGAAAAAAGTTTCCGAATGCTTCTGTCGAGCTCGATATGGTTTCGTCCTCTGCGCCGATAGCCGGAATAGACCCGCAGAAGGTAATAGTGAGCTTCGCAGGAGTTGCTGTGTTCCGGGCACGCCTTTCTGACGGCTCCCTGGCGCACCTGTTCAGGACAAATGTCACGGCGAAGGTTACAGTGACTCCGAGACTGGATGGGACTGTTCTGAAGGCCAGTGTCAGCTCGATGGAGAATGCCTTGACGGTTATCGACAGCAGCGTGGGGCCGATCGCAATCGAGATGCTTCAGCTGATTTTCGAGCACTCCGAGAACACATTTATCATTCCCAAGCTGAATGAGGCAGGCGAAAAGGGATTTCCGCTTCCAAACACCATGAATGTAAAGTTCACCAACGCCGGAATACAGCTGGAAAATGATTGTGTCCGTGTCTTCACGGACGTCGCATACAGCCCATCTACATTGTATTTTGGCCTTTGAGACGCTTCAGTTTCAAAACAATTGACGCATCTTAAACGTAAAAGCCGCATTAGAAGCAATGATGGCAGGCCTCTCTCCTCCCCGAATTTGGTATAAGTGGGTCTCACCAACTCTGAGAATTAGGCGTTAGAATATTGCCCCTGTAAAAACTGGCCGAAAAATTGTGTAATGATGGGTTGGCTGCACGCCATGTAATGTTTTCTATGTTTTCCTATCCTCAACCTTTCTGATCAACTCCCTCTTATTGAGAGACCTGTCTATGCCTTGATGTGCCTGTATATCTGTTCTGTGTTTGTTTTGTATTATACGGTGGTGTTAGGCAAGGGGGGTATTTTCTCCCCTCTTTTATTTAATTTTTATATTATTGATCTAATTTGTTCACCTGAAAGTCAAGGGCCATGGCTGTCATGTTAATGACATGTATATAGACGCATTTTGTACTCAGACAATATCCTCCTAATTTCAGCATCAGTCTGTATGTTACAAAACATGCTTGATATTTGTGTAAGGATTGGTAAGTTTCTTTCCTTGTCGTTCAATAGCATGAAATCTCAATGTATTTTTAAAGAGGATTTACCGTGGGGTTTCGCGTTACGTTGACTCGCATATTTCTGCATAGCTTAGAACTTCGATGCTGTTTTTGCTTGAGTTGCTGTTTATTACAGAAGGTGTTTTCAGCTGTTCTTCGTCGTCGTCAACTGAAGCTGATGACTTCGTTGATCATATAAGCACTGCTTGATGCGAATAAATGATAATAATACATTGTACTAATAATGCAGTTAATCTTATGCTTTATGACAATGCTCTACAGTGGGCTAATAAACTGAAGCGTCTTTGAGTGATAATAGACGGCATCTGACAGAAGTATTTCACAGCTGCATGCTCTGAAAGCTCATTGCAAATATCTTAGTGGACCAGTTAAGCTACAGCTATTTATTCGTATTGTCTGCAACTTAAGTTCTTTTATCTGGTATTGATTGTATCAACCATTTTAAGCAACAGATTCATGAACTTAACGTGTGCTGAAATAGTGACTATAGAATTTTTGTTGTATTCAAGATTACTGTATCTGTAAAAGCGTTTATATATTTAACGCAACGTACTGACTTTGGAAAGTTATACGACCTGAGACATTTGATATTTCTGCACAAACTTGTTTTTTTGCAACATGATATCATATTTGTAACCTGAGTCCATTGCACCTGGACATTTGATAATGTTCTTGAATTGTATTGTACGTATAATGACATTACTGCTGTGGAGCGGCCACATATTAAGAAGGACGTGAAAATTTGGAATTTCTTCCCCTAAAACGTGGGGCACAAAAACTGCCTAATTCTAATAATTTTACGATGACATGTAAGCGCGAATATCTTCGGAACACAACAAGCTAATAGTCAAGCGAGAAAAAGATTTTTAACTTTTAACTGTATCCCACACATTCTTCCAAAAGTTGATGAACTTTGGCGTACAAACGGCGGAGAGCAGAGACTGCATTTTGACGCATTGTCACGGTCATTGCCAGCGTGTTCACATGGAGGTCACCGGACGCGAGTCAACCTAACTTTGTCACACGTTGGGAAGTGGGCCAGACTTGAAAATGCACGTTCAGAATTAGCGGCTCCCTCCTCCTAAAACGTGGGTTCAATAACTGCCTATTTCCGGGTCGCCTTGTGATGACATTGCGACTTACTCGAGAATACCTTAAGATTCATTGCATATTAATTAATCAAACTGCCGAAATCAGAAAACGCACGCAAGCAAAACGTTTCGTACAGATAGGCGCAAACGTTTAAACCCGGTTTTCTCGAAATCGTATGCATGGGAGATAAAGCAGGATAACGGCCAGATGACGAGCTGTAACTGTAACTGTAACTGAGGCACTTGTTCTGCGCCCCTATAGAGAAGACCGAGGGCGCATCACAGAGTCAATCCGTATCTTGGTGCCCGTAGACAGAATGAAACAAAAATGTTTTCAGATTTTCAAAAATGTTTCGTGCTCTATAGAATACTACAGGTAATTTAGCATCACAGCATAGCAGTGTATTGATTTGTAAACCAAGGATTGCCAGTAAAATCTACTGCACCGTAGAAGACAAAACACATGAATAGTTTGGAAGCTGAGCTGACAAGACTGACATGCACATAATGCTTTCAGAACATTGGCTTTAGACGACTGCGCTAGGTGAAACGGTACATTACATGTACATAATATATAGTAAAATTTCAATAAAATAATAATTTCTAAATAAAATAAAATACCAAATGTAATATTCATATTTTATAAGTAAACGGTAAAACAAAATCATCAGATGAGACGATAAACAGATTATCCTGCGTGGTCTCCATGCACCGATCTAGAATTTAGAGTCTAGCTGTGTGACCCAGTCATTGGCAACTCGAACCCACGGATATTTCATCGACATCGAATTTCTGCTTACTTGCACCCGAGAATGAAAGATGAATAGCCTAACATTAGAATTTTGAATGAAAAATATTTTATCACTCAAATTATCATTGATTTGAAACACAGACTCCGTATCCTATTTGACTGGATGAACTGGCTAACTACATCCTGAGTTCTCAACTGTATGGCATCAACTCCCATAAACCCTCCTAGACCGCCCTCGGTTCATTAAGTCCTCATAAATTATAGCTAACAGTACTTATGTCGTATTGCATTACACTCCTGATCGCGTGTCGTATTTATGATCGGAGCATGGGCGAAGAGTTGACGAAGTTAGCCTATAGTCCTATATATCGGCATAAGTTGGGTAGTCCGGTTTTGGAGACACGGTTTATGTATCATGTATGCATGTATGTATACGTGACATTGTATCTCCATTTGCTGCCTCCGGTGTAATAAACGATTATTATTTAGAGTGAGGTTTGGGTAGGGTCTAAAAGGATTAGACCCATTTCCAGTAATAAGTCCGAAGCCCGTATAATCTGTTGAAACTTGACATTTAAATGTGTGCACTTTTGCAAGCTGAAATAGCTCTTTCAGTTCCTGTATACTCATTTTTACTTAGCCTCATTAATTTACTTATCGATTTCGAGCGAATCCCATGAGACAAGTGTTGATTTGAACCCCAAGCTTCCCTGGCTTCGCCATCGAAAGAAGACTATATCATGACATTGTTAGGCTGACATCGACAAACACTAAAGGTCGTGATCGTCAGCTGTCATCAAACCTTCTACTCTTCCAATTAACTATGCAGGTAAGCAGGTAAACAGGTGTGTCATTCTCACCTTGTAGTTATTGATGGCGTCAACGCAGACGGCAAAACCTTGTTGCGAGGATACACACAGCGCAGACAGAAGATCGAAGACTTGCTTTTTTACCATAATGTTGGTCGTGTCGAGCGCTGCGTCATAACAGCAATCAAAAACTGCACTGTAGCATATCGCTGGACGGCAGTGATGGGCACCAACTACTCAAAAAGTAGTTTAACTACAATTACTTTTTCAATTACTTTGTAGTAGTTAAACTAAGTAGTGAACTACTTTATTTATAAAGTAATTTAATTACTTGGGGTCAACTACTACAAAGTAGTTAATTACTTTTCAATTACTTTTCAACTACTATTCCTACCGTTATGCTCATAACAAAGCCGATGAAATAGTGAGCAAAACAGATTAGTTATCCGACAAACA
>Ga0049105_1000542_pt1 | contig 13523 bp, 10 predicted proteins | sample WorMetvaBAHAMAS1_FD_61260 | JGI IMG/M metagenome (GOLD analysis project Ga0049105, IMG submission 61260) | Worm MetaG Olavius vacuus BAHAMAS.1 | ecosystem: Host-associated > Annelida > Digestive system > Unclassified | place: Germany: Marburg | collected 2013-04-09
GGTCACCGATTTTGGTACCAATCGAAAGCCCATATGCGACTTCCTATTAGTGATTTATAGTAACTTACCTCCTATCTTGCACCGTTTCCGAGATATAGCCTCGCAAAGGTCCAAAATCGCCAAATTTTTCTACAACTCTTTGGTTTAACCCCCCGACAGAGAGGTTCCCCTGGGACGATCTCCGTAAAATTTTACCTGGATGTTGTCAGGTCACCATCGTATTACATGGCGCAGAAACATTGCCGAAAATTTCAATAGCCTGAGTAGGGTGCAAGAACGTTACAGACGACAGACAGACAGACGACAGACGGACGGACGACGACATTCGCTAAAAACAGTAAAATCCTTTTAAAAGATGCCTTTTGCACCCTCAGTTAGACAGACTTTTTGGTCAATTTTGGCCAGCTAGTTTATTGATATCACTAAAGATTATTTTTATTCTTAGTATTCTCATTAAAATTATAAAAAATGCACTGACTAAAGTGATGTTATCATAAAGACACTGCAGAGGCACTTTACACAGTGTTGACAATAAAAACGTCAATGTTATGATGACAACAGAGAGAGCTGTGGTTGGGAGATATGCCAATGTTTTTAACTTGGAAAAGATAGACTAAGGGTCAGATGCACCAATGGCAATTAAATCTCCATTTAACTAAGTACCACTTGTCTTTAAGTGGCTATTAACACTACACTTATCGTAATTTGGTTGTATGAAACATTCAGGGAAATTTAAGTGTGGTTATTCCATGCAGCACTATTTATTGGCTGTTGATGACATAATGTTGACGTAAGTACTTTGTGTACAGTTTGCATCAAAACAAACAACCTAATTTTGACTGTAGAACGTTCAGTTTGATTGATATAATTGAAACTCTCTTGAACTATTTCATATGCAAATAATTACAATAATAACCCAGCAGTTAAATGGCACTTAAATATAAGTTGCATAAATCAGCAAATAATCGCGAGTATCGCTGAACATTTCATGCAACGATTTTCTGCTTATGTAGTACTTAATAAGCAGTTAAATGTTATTTAACTTTTAATTAACACTGGTGCAACCAGCCCTCAGTGATAAATTATGATAAAGCTGGAGCAGGTGATTGCCTTGTAATCTAAGGCCAACCACCCGCGAATGCGTGCATTTAGTTATGTGTGGTTACTTCAGGTCACGTGACAAAGATGGTGGTCACATTAATCAATCTGCCATAGGTAAAAACCACACGATACATGCAAACATCATGGATCTATGTTTTACAGAACCAGAGTTATTGCCATGTTATGACCTTTTCTGCTCCTGTGACCTTGACCTTGACCTGGGGCTGACCTTCATATATAAACTTGACCCATATTCTCTGGAGCTATACCGGATGTGCAAATATGAACTTTCTATGTTAAGGCTTTCTAAAGATATCATCGGACAGACATAACATTCATACATAACATTTATTGGATTCTGGCAGCCAAGACAAACAGACAGACAGACACGACCGAATTTATATACAATGCTGCTTCACGGGTGGTCAAATACACACAGTGACTGTGATGGGCAGTGACAGGATGACAATGACAAAAGGAAACAAGAATTTGATTCAAAAGTCAAGTTTGAGCACAATAAAATGATCATATGGTAAACACAATAAAACATGTACTGCAAAACAGCTGAATAACAAAGATATATCTCACAAATACAAAAAAATCTCTGTAGCAAGTTTTCATACTGCAGAAGTTTACCTGAAGGAAGTGTGGTCTGCTGACATCCAGTCCATAGACAAAAGGTAAAGAGATGACAGTGGAGAGACATGTGGTGTAGGTGTCGGGACAACTCTTTACATGGCTGCAGACCAATGACAAGATGTCCATGTCAATGGGATGAGTGTAGCGCAGTGACGACACCAGCTCATCACGCAGCAACCAACTGATCTAACGACAGAAGCATTCGCCACATAGATGCATTGACATTCACACAGATGTACCGACACAGATATATTCAGATCTTCATCAGCACTGTCTTGAGTATCCATCCAATTTGATCGTGCATGGTATTCGCTGTCAGATGCTGTATATTATGCAAGAGTAAAATAATATTTCAGACAATACACATATATGCTTTATTTTACCGTAATTATAATAACAAGAATCATCTAAATTTACCGACCAGCAGTAAAACAAATATCTGAATGTAAACGGAAAAAAGCTCGACATTACTCACGCTTCACATGTAGAATTAAACAACAGCAGGCAACTGTAACTGTAACAAATACTTCTAATTTGATTGGCAAGGTATTTTTTGTCACAAGTTGTGCTACTGCTACTGTGAAATGAGTGAAAATATAAAACGATGTGACAGCTGCTGAAAGCCTAAGACATCAATCGCGACAAACTACTCAATTATCGCTCAAACATGCTAATAATAACGAAACAACTGTTCTCACTAGCAGCCTCACATTCGGCATTAATATAATCGATCGTAAGACTAACGAGGACGTCTTCACCACACTGAGGTTTGCATTTTAGCATCCACAGATGACAAAATTCAACACAGATTGTCGGTAATAAGGACACACCACTAACCTGGTTCCGACAAGACTGCACTGCAAGCTGCTGCAGCGATGACAATCGTCCAAGAGGATTAGACGCTGCGGCTTTGAACAGCCTGCAAGGACATTTAATCAAGATACTTGGTATCACTGTGACATTGGCGTGGTCTGCTGTTGTGTAACAAGACTCACAATTAAGATGTCACATGTTTGATTCTTGGACACGGCACCGCTCTACTAAGTAACAACCCCGGGCAAATTATGCATATTCATGCTTTTGTCACCAAACAGTATAACTGCCACTGGCAAAACGTTGGTGATGTTCTGTGAAGGTAACTGCCAGATTGATTAAAAATAACAGCATCACTATTACTGGGTTCATGACTATTGTCATCTGCCACAGAAGAAAATCAGCTCCACAAACTTATGCTTGCATCTAGCAAGTTCATGACTAATTACATCATATACTGTTTTTACCAGAGAACAGTACAAAAATATGGGCAGTTATCATTACAACCAGTTCTATACCACTACTATCTGCAAACTGCAACTCCACCTTCATTTGCATGCAAATACCTTGCCACATCAATCATAACCATAATCTGTCAATTACACGATACTCCCAATGCTGACATCACCAACAGTGAAACAGATTGGTATGTGACTTTTGTCACAACGCAGTATCAGCACAATACAACGGTTTCACCAACCAGTAGTTTCACCAACCAGTAGCCCTTACACACAGCACTGGAGTGAGATGCTGCCTATATCATTAATCCTTACATATTCCGCTGACAAAACTGGCATTACTTTCAGTAACACAAACCCAACTCTATAGCTTTACCAACAGCAGTACTAACACCACATATAACTCACTCGCTGATCGCGGTAACAGCCTTTGACGGAGTAACAACCTCTGGAGTGAGATCGCCATCAGCGCCAGGGAATGAGAGCTGGCTGGAGAGTGATATGGTACGATTAGCACCGGCAACACTTGACGCGGAATGACGACCAGTGTCGTCAGGCAGCGGCAGAGTGAGACAGATGATGTCCAGGGTGATCCGCATGCCGGCAACATCAACATCGTGTTTCACCAGCTTCGACAGACAATCTTGAAGCTCACCTGCACCATTCGCCACGTTCAAAGGCATACAATCGGAATGAATTCTATACTTTGTTAGAGCCATATTAGTAACAGAAATTCTCCTACTTCTATCACTACCAGTTACAGGTGAAGCAATTACTATACTTTTACATAAGCTCACTATGAAAAGGATATATCACCTGCTGGCCACCTTTGCTACAGTAGTCTTGAATTAGCTAAATTATTGTGCCATATTTTTCACATATAGGGCTAAAAACACAACACTATCTAAGCCATCGTATGAGGAAGATTCATGAACAGTATTAAGAATAAAACAACAGTCTCCAGATTAAAGCAGATGAGCTTGCACTACTGCTCCTGGGCACAGGGCATCAGCTATACACTGTGGAATCTGTCAAACCACAATGACAGGTCTACCAGGCTGGGAGTGATGTATGATGATACGTTTAGCCATTCTGACACAAAGTCAGACACAAACAGGCAATATCACTCATCATATGATCATATCTCACATGCAATGTGTCACATCGGTGCAAATGTATGTTATGCAGCAGCGATCAATACACACATCTGTAAACGGCAAATTTACCGAGACACATAGGAAGGTGCAGAATGGAAGTGCTGCTGAGCAGAGACGACGAGAAACGAACGGAACATACAAGATGTACAAACAGCGGTGTTAACGAATTATGTTCGGATGATGAGGCTGCTGTGTCAGATGATCCACTGGATGACCAACTGCCTCGCATGTTACTACCAGCACTCTCTACAAAACACAGTTCCTCTCCACAGCAAAAAAAAATGGATGCAATCGACCATTATAAGTGCCTCCAATCTGCCTGAGACTTACGACACCACAATATAACTCTGTTTTAACTGACTGATTAACTGACTAATTGACTGTTTGTAAACATGAAATATTTAAGTAAACGAATATGAAAATAAATACTGTGTATTTAGACATCAGTTGTATAATATCCATTAAATAACTTATCCCTTGAGAGAAAACAGTAACGGTAACTTGTTAATCGTTATGATACCACCTATATCTTGCAACAATGAATGCCGTCTGCAAAGAAAAGATAAACAACCAACAGTTAAGCTCAATCAAAATAAAATAACAGCTCTGGACCAAAATAACGAATAACACTAAAGATACTATTATACGTGACATCATCTTCAGTTACAATTCACATACGATCAAAGTTTCATGCAATCAAATATGATCCAATATGTTGTCGTGGTCGAGTGGTAATGTGCCTACACAGGTCCAGAATGGAATCCTCCCATAAGCACTGAGCAGCTATGTGCTTATTGCAACAGCTACTGTGATATACAGCCTTGAGCATGGGCTGCACAGCACAGTATCTCGGTCGACTCAGTCTTCTACCAGCAGATCAGATAGTACAATAAGAAGATAAATAACTATGATTGGCAATGGTGGACATGGACGATAGCAGCCTACATGCATATTCTGGGGTCAGCAGCCACTTTGTACTATTTTCTGTTCATCAAGTGAACTGATTTAACTCTACAATAACTTTATGGTGACAACTACTAATACTATTACTATTACTATTATTATTATTTCTTTTATCAATAATATATGTAAGTTTGTTGGACAGAAAGACGACTATACGTTTATAGCAACACAGTATAAAACTGCTGTTCATTAATTTTCAGTTAAATTTCAAATACAGATATAATTAAAATGAATAATTACAATTTTGTTAAAATACTGCCAAAATCAAACACATACGTGGTTCATTGGTGGATGTACTTAGCAGCAAATCTTCTTCAACAGTGCTGCGACTCTTTAAAACACACAACGCAAATTACAAACACAATTCTACTAAACACCTGTGCTAGTGTCACACTCAGCAGGCATCGCCTGATGTTAACTGTCATAGACCTAACTGTCTCAAGTAATATCAAATGCAAACACTTCCTGCCACAATTACAACGTCAATGAGTGTTCTGACACTGTTAGTTATTGATCAAGAATAGCAACTCTCCTTTAAGATCTTTGAAAAATCTGACCATACAGAATAGATCGGTTGAACAAAAGCCAAAACTGCCAAGAAAATATAAGAAAGCACGTTCAACCCAACACGCAGAAACATCCACGTTAATATGTTGTTTTTGCTGGCATTTGACAAAACAGATGAAAGTACTGCAGAATATCAGCGTGATGAACTTGTTGCAGACAAGGGAAATTGTCTCTCTCATGGAAACAAACACATACCATTATTCTGAAAAGCAAAAACGCACACCTGTACACCAGTACACTTAGCGATTAGAAGTGTGCCGACTGTAATAATACAAAGAATAATTTTTAGCAAAGAGAAGTAGCAAATCAGTGCAGAGAAAACTATCAATGGAGCAACATACCATAGTCTGATGACGTGGTGAGTTATAGAAGTAGAAGTATTCACCGCTTGACGGAACTGGTTTGAACGACTGACCAAGAATGTTCATAAATTTGTTGTGTATGTAAAGATGTAAACCAGGAGTCAATTCACAGGTATGTGTACTGCTGACTGCTGACAGCGGAATCATCCTGTTTGGTGGTGACCTGTGTGAATCGAATACAATATCAGTTTTTACTGCGTTAGCATACCAGCACCTGTGACAGAAATAGGTACCAGGAAGTGGTGGTGGTGGTGGTAGTGAGGGTGGTAGTGGTAATGGTAATGGTAATGGTAGTGGCAGCGGCAGCGGCAGCGGCAGCAGCAGCAGCAGCAGCAGCAACAGTAGCAGTAGCAGTAGCAGTAGCAGTAGTAGTAGTAGTAGCAGTAGCAGTAGCAGTAGCAGTAGTAGTAGTAGTAGTAGTAGTAGTAGTAGTAGTAGTAGCAGTAGCAGTAGTAGTAGTAGTAGTAGTAGTAGTAGTAGTAGTAGCAGTAGTGGAAGCAGCTGCAGTAGCAATAATATTTTGACAGTGCCTTCAGGTCCTAAGTTGATTGAGCAAGGTTTGACGTGCCACGAAACACATTATAGGTCACATCGGGGACGATTTTTACAGGTCATATGGCCAAACCAACAGTGTCAAAGCACTGGAGGAAACCAGTTGGTCTTGCAGATAAGGCTTGAATCGCACCAGCACCACTCCACCGTGTTACAATAATACAACTCTAGGCAACCGCCTCTATGCACGGCATAAGGGTCCCAATGTGACAAACCCAATCTGCTGGACCTGTAAGAACTGCTCATATGAGTGTGCTGCTGACTGTGAACATTGTGTACACAACCCAGCAAAGAGCAGTTCTGACAATATTCCCCAGGTCCTAAGTGCAAAAGCACTACTGTAGATGCAAATAAGTCAGTAATACCTTTAAAAACAGGGTCTTCTGAGAACTGCTCTAGGAAACAAATTTATGCAAAAAAGACAGTGGTAACTACAAGGTACAAGCAAGATGTATCAAAGGCAGATGGAACAGCAGTGGCATTTGCCAAATGTCAGAGTAATGCTATGTAATTTGTCTGCGAGTGACGAGTCACACACAATAAGACATAAACATGAAGAATAACGCAGGTCATCACAGTCATGCAAGTTAGCTTGTTAGCTTGCAAGTTAACTTCCTCGACAGTAACACTCCACCGATTCTACACAAGATCAGTTAAATTACTCACTCTGTTAAGCTGCTAGCTGTTCGACTTGCATTGTTTTAAAAACAATGTAAGTAACATCAGCTAAGTCGCTCACTAAAATAAGAACTAAAGTGAAACTGAGATTTAAAGCTTCAGTGCTTTAACACTTGATTGGGCATCTGATATGTGCAAATACTGTTTGAAAGACTTCGTTGAAGAGTTTCTAGGACTACTGGCCAAACCAGATAAACTGGGAAATGGCCATTATACAATAATAATATGTGATAAAAAATCCATGTATGGATTTTATTTTGTGAGTTGTATGAACGTCATATTTAACGAGTTGCGTCAGTAGCGAATTAAATATGATGTTCATACAACGAGCAAATAAAACATACTCGTCATTTTTTTATCACATATTATTTTTATTGCTAATTTATCCGTGATTTTAATTGCAACTATTTTGTAATGTGCAGCAACAGAATCAGATGGGCATGAGTTGGCCTACTGGGTCATAACTCAAGCATTCTGATTGGCTGTGCTTAAGACTGATGGACTAGTCACAGGAAATATTACTGGGTCATGCCATATTCGCGAGTAGCTAATATGGCATGACCCAGTTACCGTCGTATTGCACGTTCGATTAGCAATAAAATATTTTGGTGCATGTATGCAGACCTTTCAGACTTCGCTGCCGACTCTTCAGTGTCGTGCTCATCATCACAATACGACAGTGCAGTTGACGGTGACTGAGATGCACTGTCATTCAGCTGCAGAGTCTGACGCAGCGAACCGATGTCCAACATCTGATGAGTCAGACGACACGAGCTGAGGATGAAGTTTGTTATGTCGATCTCGATTGGTGCCAACTCCTCACACACGTTGTTAACTGCCTCGTCAATGTCCTGTCTGCCGACCCACCAGCCGGCAGTAAGGCTCTGATATACACCTGAATAACAACACAGCAACAATCTGAAGTTGGCATATGCACGTTATCAACAGAGAGGTTACGCTGTTCACCTATAAATAAATTCTCACGAAACATTGTGCTAATGCAAAAATGGCAACAACGAAAGACTTCTGAGTGAGTGAGTGGTGTTTAACATCCCTCTCAACACATAACTGTCATTTCAGAGACGAGCCTTTCCAGACGAATCAAGCGCAGTGTTATACACAGCAAAACTCACCACAAAGAATAGAAACACACAAATAACGAGAAATACACAAAAAACTAACCATGACACAAACAGAAAGACACAAAAACAGATCCCAGCTCATCTGTAAGAATGAGTGTGCTTGTAACTGCACACAAGAACAGTTCTAATAATATTTACTGCTATCCTCCAGACGAATGTCACCAGTCAGATGCTGTCCATTGGAGAGGTATATGGCAAAAATAAAATATACGAGTTAATAATCAATGAAAGTGATATGGGAAGCAGATACAGACCAATGACAAAAGAGCGGGTGTATGCATCCGTGACAAGTTCACAGTGCTGTCGCAAACCATCATTATCGCCGTACACGTCACTTGTACTGCAGTGCTTTGTTCTCTCTGTTTGATGACGTCTCTCACCGACGGCAACATGCAGCTCCCCTTCTACACTGCTCTGTAACTTCAACAGTCACACATATGGTATGCTGACTAAATAGACTCGTTGAAATCTAATAGTAATATTAAAAAATACATACAGGTATTACAAATATACTCAAAACAATTCTCTGTGAGCAATACTTTCCTGACAATACATTCTCACATGCATTGCGTTTTCCTGTTGTGACGCTCTACTGGAGCTTGATATATAATATTTCCTGATTTAGGCCACTCTAAAAATTCAGATTAGACTGGATTAGATTTGACTAACAATACAAAGAATGATCATAGATATGTCCATCTTGACACAGTGACAGAACACAAGTGTGACAGACAGATGGAGAGAACAACTACAGCACACATCACAGTTGCACGTATCATACACCTGGCAGTACACTGCCATTACTATCCACTAGGTTTGCAGTTACCTTCACATCCACACCAACGACTTCTTCCTTCAGAGATTTGACACTGACGATTGGGTCATTTGACCCGTAAAAACCAGTCTCCGATATAACCTACATATAACCGCGCCCTGATTCTTCTTAAGACCTGGCGCTATATAAGTCGTTTACTTACTTACTTACTTACTTACTTAATGTGTTTGGTGGGACGTTAAACTTTACGCAACCAACCAACCATAGATCAGTACTAAATAATACTACTTGATGACAGAGGTGCACAGGTGTGAATGAATGTCACAATGTTACTGTGCAATGTTGAATCCACCGACGATACACACGTAAAATAAATAAATATTTAATAGATTTAAAAAATGTATAAATAAATTAATTAAATAAATAAACTAATAAAACTAAAATGCAACAACAAATCAAATCGGATCTATGTGGCACAGAACAGTAGAGTGTATCTTTACATGTCACTGCTACTGACGTACAAGTAATCGAAAATTACATGCCAACTTGCTCAATCAAAATGACAGTGCTGCTATTACCGGATATGTGAAATCCTCAACGATGTCAGGGAGTCTGTTGCTGATAGAGTGGTGAACCAGCTGGTCACTAACCAACTTCAACATGCAGTCAAATACGAACACTGGAAGACGGACGCTGGGTGTTGCAGTCTCATGATGTGTTGCATCAACATTTGGCGTATTCACCTCAGCATTAGCTTGATATTTGCTGTTGTTAATGCTATCACAAGTTTCTTCAAAATTTTTTGATACGTCCGTTTCCTCACCTGCAGGGATGCTACTACTGTTCACTGTCTCGGCAACAGTTTCTACATTCTTAACCTCACTCAATCTGGACATGCCGTCAGTGGCCAAATCAACTGCCGAAGCCAGCGAGTCCAACATCGACACGACTGCAATCATGTCATCGTACGTTGCCGGAACAACAGTCAAGACCAAGTGTGACGATGACAGCATTCGAACGTAACAACGAAATTTTGCGGGCAGACACGGTGGCAAAACGTAGTCGACATCATTAGAGCTGCGGAAACAGAGCAGCTTGACAATGTGGCTAGTGTCGTGCTCACATAATGGCAGCTCAATATCATGAACGTTCTTCAGACGATCAGTCAGCAGTGACAACAGTATGCTATTTGTTGCTGCAACATTGCTACATCCTGTATCTTCCATGCCATCTTTGCCATCAGCTACAATAACCAGCAGGTGCTAGTTAACAGTTTCACACAATATGACTGTCAATTCTGACATAATTTTATTAAACTAGATTCGCAATGCAGTAACACACACAACAAAATTAGACTTCAACCGCAGTTGTCTAACGCACATGATTTTGCAAGCATACAGTTTCACATCCCGAGAAAACAGTAAGGCTCTGATATACTCCAAATAAAAACATTTATATCAACAACCTAAGTCAGCATATTGCAACTTTTCAAGAGACAAGTTTGTGCAGTCTGAGTACAAGCTTCCCTAAAACATTGTGCTAAAATTAACCCCCCCCCCCAAAAAAAAACAGCTATCTGGTCCCGTCCTAAAGTGTCAGACATGTATCAACAACTTTTAGAGTACCAAACTTCTGTTCACAGACAGACAAACGAACAACACACACAACCTAACTGACAGAGGTAGCAAGCTACTCACAGTCACTCTGTAGTGCAGAGAACATCAGCTTGACAAACTGACATTTCTGTAAGAGTTTGGCTACATCCAGTTCAAACTGAACTCCATCGATGCGACTACCAGAAGGTATCGAAGCTTCTGATACTGTCCGCCACTTCACCCTGCAAATTCACGGACAACGTGTAACTGTTGCAGTATGATAAAAACTGCAGCACAATGCCGATTCACACGGCAAAGCTTCAAGACTGTAAAGCACTGCATTACAATCCTCAGAATGAACTTCATCATCATTTACAGGAAAGTTAAGATAAACATTAAGGGACGATACATTTCAACATCATAGATGCTCTGTCTCAGAGAGTAGACTAAAGTAATTATGTTCTTAAATCTTCATGATGCCACCAATGACTCATACAGGTCTCTGTGGGAATTAAATCCACGCCAACTGCGTTCAAGTCCACTGCCTTAACCTCAACCACTGAATCGCCACTGTTTTGAATCTAATCTAAATTTTTACAGTGGAAAATAGGAAATACTATCTAAAAGTCGACCAGAGTATGGTCGAGTAAAGGAAATGTAAAATAGTCAGAATATAATGTAAGGAAAGGATTGCTGGAAGAAATGTTTTAAGTAGCTGGCAGAAGGATAACAGTTACTCTGCAGAGACAATGTTATCAAGCAGACTGTTCTATGTGACACAGCAGCCGAGAAGGCCTGTTGCTTACACTTGACAGATGGGACCACTGGGCAGTCACTCCCAGCACAGAGGAGTGCTCACTAACCAGACACATCAACAACATCGACAAGTTGCCCAAGGTAATGTGATCTGATGTCAACACTACCATCTTGTACTTGCTGGGGTAACTCATTATTTATTCTGCATATTACAAGTCTGACTTTGACCACTGCTCTCACTAGCAGCATCAGCGACAGTAGCAGTGTGTGTACTACAAAGTAACAACAGTTTATCTGTATTACAAACTTTCTCAGAGCAGTTGATTCACAGCACAAAGTGCTGTACATGTTTGAGCTTTCGGCAGCTTGGACAGCACTGATGCCGGGAACAGTCACATTGATAACAGGAACATTAGCTGACACTCTTGCACTTTGACACATTGCATGAAGGCGATCGAATGACACCAGAGTTGATATGCATTCCGCATCAACTTCAAAAAACTAATACAAAACACACGCAGAAAATGGTGACAACATCCAGTGCAGCAAATAACGCCATCATTCTAAAGGCCGACATCACAGTTTTTGCACGACTTCAAATTTAGCAGATGAAAAAAACGCCCCCATTAAAAAACAAAGTAGCCTTGTACAAAGACGTAATACACGATAAAATACACAGAAAACAACAGCAACATAAAGAGAACATAAAAGCAGTCAAGAAGAGTGACTCACCACATCTGGAAAATGAGTGTAAATTCTGTCACTGAAGTGACTAAGTTCAGATGTACAATTTGCCACCGTTCCACTGACAGGTTCCACCCAACATTCACTTATCACTTCCAGCGTGTCATCCAAACTCAACATTTCACCCGCCTCAAACGAACCGTTCTCTTCCGAGAAACTGCACACAACATGTACAGATACAGCCACAAAAAACATACCACGACGACAAAAACTTTATCTTCCTTTATTATGAAAATTAAATCAAACACAACCAACCACGATTTACCTTGACGTTTCGGTCTCTATCAGAGGCCTTCGTCAGAAGAAAATGAAACTAATTCTTCTTCTTCAGATTGAAAGAATATGTTTATCTTCCTTTATGTACTATGGCATGCCTGTTTAGATGCACCATGTACGAAAAGCAAAGATACGCTGCATAGCATGTAAGAATGCTTTTATTCCTCAAACTCACAAAGCTCACTGTGTAAATTTTCAATATTACACTGCAATGCTGCAAAAAAATACATGCAAGACACCGGACAAACCTTCCCTTCACTGCTGTACAGTGTGGAGGAAAAATGACGTACTGCACCACACATGGCTGGACTCCTCTGCCTTCAGCATCATCGTACTGACAAACACAAAAAAGAATCATCAAATTCCATAACACAAACATACTGTTACAAACGAGTAAAATTCACTACAGTGAATAACCGAGTAAGCAGAAGTCGTGTCTCGGCTCTGTGGTTGACAGACTTTTACTCATGCAACGACGAAGGACATCCTGCCAAAAAGCTCTAACACTCCAGAAAAAGTACACCCTACTGACGATCATGTCTGAACATCAAACTCGGGATTGTACACATTAAAACATGTCTTTCATATGCAGATGTAAACAAACAAACCTGCTATGGCATTCACAGCAAATGCATGCACAGTAGTCAATCTACCATCGTTACCGGTACCAATGTAATAGATTCTAACAAGTGAATACTGCTAAAGCACAGCTCAATACCTGCATGTCCAGCTCTATGGCAAGTGACTGAATCCCCTGATGAGTGTGAATGAAGTGAAATCCCTCTTGAAGACGTATCCTGCAATCACAGCAAATTATCACTCTGCTCACTAGAATACAAACAAACAACAAAATATAAATATCCAACACAGTTACGATGGCAAAAGATTACAATCTGCCACCAAATTACTGCCAGACCAAATTTCGGCAGTAACACACACACACAC
>Ga0049105_1000544_pt1 | contig 13521 bp, 6 predicted proteins | sample WorMetvaBAHAMAS1_FD_61260 | JGI IMG/M metagenome (GOLD analysis project Ga0049105, IMG submission 61260) | Worm MetaG Olavius vacuus BAHAMAS.1 | ecosystem: Host-associated > Annelida > Digestive system > Unclassified | place: Germany: Marburg | collected 2013-04-09
CATGTCACCAAGAAACTTTGCTAGCAGTCTTAAAGGAGTAAACCGACTTGCAGTATGGATGTTTTACCACAGTCAGAAAGCACATTCGGCCTACAGTTAGTTTCTTATGTCACCGACGGATGAGAACACGTAGCACTGAACAATCGAAACCAAGTTTCTGCAACAATGAGAAATCACATGGCGACGTCTCACAGTACACGAACTCGACACATTTTCGCTATACAACCGGTATGCGAATTTGATGACGATGACAAACTTGGTAAATTGAAATATACATCGTGGAAGTCACATACTCGAACTACAGCAAAACTGATCTCTGCAGCTACAGCTTCTCTAAATGTTCATCAACCGGTAGCATCAACTGCAAATACCAACGATTATTTTTGGAAAACAATTTTGCATGATTTTCATCGCCGTAACAACAGCCAACGTAGCAGCAGAAAGCCCGGATACCTTCATCAGGCCTAAACAGATTCAGTATTTTGAACTTGTTCATCACCTCCGAAACGCTCTCGTGGCTTTCCAAAGCTTTCATGGTGGACAGAGTTTGAAACCTCCATATGTTTTCGGCCTTCATTTTCGCCTTTTCATAACGGTTGTTCATTATAGCGATCAGAATATTCAATAAAATGATCATCGCTGCGAACACATAACCTAGATATACGAACTCGAACAAATTCTGAGTACTCCCGCCAGCACATGTGGTATCTGTAACGGTAGTTTCAAAATAGTCGCCAATACCGAACGCACTGGCGAATACAGCGAAAAAGGTATCATGCAAATTTATAATCTGATCCGGCATACATGCTGACAGGCGAATTGTGTGCATCGCAAAGGAAAACCCGACGACACAGAATGCGAGAAACAGCATGAAACTCGGGATAACTTTTAGCATGATTTCCTTAACTACCAATTCAAAGATGCTGAAACTTTTGTTCACAGCCCCAAAGAATACCAGATTTGTAATCCAGCCAAACAAAAGAACCATTGCTGTCACTTCGGCGTACGTTTCGTGAGATTCACTCCAGAAATATTCGTATAACCACAGAAACACCATCACGCAGAATATTCTTAGCGGGACTTGTCGAAGCAAAGCTCCCCAGAGTTTATTGAGAACTGATAAGCCCCGTCGGTCTTTGAATAAACTGAGGTCTTTTGCTTTAACGACCTCTTTGTTTGATGTGCCTCTGTGTGCAAAAGATGATTGTTTCATGTAGTGGATAGTCATAAACACGTTTCCTACGATAAGAATAATCGGCCAAATCGACCAATGTACTGCCATCGAAGAGCGCTGTTGGCTGAAGTTTGGTAGTATCGCATTGTCACTGTTGTTACTGGTACTGCTGCTGCAACCTGTGGTTGAAACATAGAACATTAGGGCGAGGGAACAAGTGGTCGGCATCCAAAATACGGTGAAAGAAGTCATGAAGATCAGCTGCAGGAGCCCCAGCATGAAGTTGAAGCGTTGCGCCAATGTGATGTAGGGCTTTGTGAGTCCTTTAAATGGTTGGGTGCTTAAAATGTTGCTACTTTTCCACTGGTCAAATACTGTCAATAAGTAAGCCAGATAAGGCTTCTCTGGAACAGAAGGCTTGTTAAAGTTGCGTTTGGTTTCACCGTTATTTTGATCAACCTGTGGCTCGGCGGATTCTGTCGCTTCTAGCAAACGTGTTTCTGTAGAGTCATTTTCCACAGAAGGAGGCTCGGCGGCTCCTTCTAATTGACTCTTTTCTGAAGAGTCATTTTTCGAAGGATCAGGTTCAGTCGTTTCTGTTTCCAACATCGTTTCTTTTGTGAAATTTGTGACATCGAACACTGTCCAGTTTACTCGGCTGCTCTGAGTATCCCCATCAGCGTTTACTCCATCTCCACGTTCCTTGCCAGCTGCGTCCACTTTATCTTCGTGTTCCTGATCAGAAGAAAAACCTCTCTGAGTTTTATGCTCGTCACTCTTATAATCCACTCCGACTTTATTGTTCTCATCAACTAATTTCCAAGCTTCCTCGCCTTGTATTCGAAACACGGATTTGGTATTAATGATTTGCCAGAACATTGCAGACGCTCCATGAGCCAGTGCGCACTGAAGAACGTCTTTTCCACTGTAGGGTTCTGTCAGCAACCAAATCATTGTCTCGCGAAAAAATGTCTTGTATTTGTCGGAACTGCTGACTATCGGATCGAATTCAGATCCCTTCTCTAAACACCGCCAAGCAACTGCGTTATCAACGATCGACCGATACACTTGCACGAGTTTCTCAATTTTATGGGGACTTCTGACCGATTCGAGCACAATTTCGTGCAGTACACCCTTCGATATATCGGCTCCATGTTTGATTAACAGCGCCACGGCTTTCGCGTTGCCTCTTCTAGAGCATATCTTGATGAGCGTGTTTTGAGGTTTCTGACGTTCGTCAACTTTGTCCACATCCCATCGGTCATTGGTAGGCTCGAATGTGTTCAGCATGTAAACAACTGCATCCCTATTTCTCGACTTTGCCGCCACGTGGAACGGGGTTTCTTCATTAGAGTTGTGGATTTGTGAATTGGCGTCCTTGAACTGTTGAATGAATTCCTCTGTCACGTTAATGTTTCCGGCCGCTATATGTAAGGCTGTGTTCCCTCCCCATTTATCGTCTGTTTTAGTATCTAAAAACCGTTTGCCGTTAACAGACTTGATCAGCTCTTCGGCTATTTCTGGCTTTGGATGAATGGCCAAGGCAGCGTAATGTAACGGTGTGCATCCATGCTGATTGGTTGTTATGGTCTTTCCGGTATTGATGAGCTTCTTTACTTTTTCTACCTTTTCAAATCTGGCAGCCTCATGTAGCGTCATGACAGTCTCATCCGTCTCGCTTACCGAGCTTCTAAGCGCCAAGTTGAGTTTCTGTTTGAGGTCCAAAGTTGCCATAATGAAGTCCTCCCAGTACGGGTTTTCCATCATGACCTGTATGAAGAGCATTGCCAAATCACCTCTCCTCTTCCGATTGCCTTCTTTGTCCACATAGCCATCTAACCGCCATTCACTACTCATCAATCTCCAGAGAAAGTTCTTTCCTGGATCGGTTTGATATTCCCTCTGAGTCACAGTCATCTTAATCTCATCTTTCGATTTTTCTTTACCTTCATGATAGCTGCTGCTGCTGAAACATTGGATCCAATCGTTCATTAAATCTGGATTTTTTTCATAAACCTTCTCCCATATTTCGTCAATTTCCTCGTTTATGTACTCGTCGCCAAACGAAATTTCCATCACAACCTGTATGAACAGCATTGCCAAATCAGCTCTCCTCTTGCATTCGCCGTCGCGGTCTACGTAGCCGTATTTATGCGGCTCGCTGCTCATCAGTCTCCATAGAAAGTTCTTTCCTGGGTCGGTTTGGTATTCCCTTCGAGTCAGAGTCAGCTTGACTTCCTCTTTCGCTCTCTGTATACTTCCATCATCGCTGCTGTCGATGCTGTTGCTGAAGCATTGGATCCAATCATTTATTAAATCCGCATCTTTTTCTTTAACTTTGTCCCATATTTCGTCAACTTTCTTATTTATGATCTCCATTAGGAATTATTATTCCTGCTGTCAACTGCAATTCAGACAATACAACAGCAACAAAGTTTGATTTTACTAGTGTAGGGACTACATGCAAATGCCGAAGATGTGAGATTGTAAATGGCTTGACGGAGTTTTTAGACGCCCCATTCGAAATCCTTTCTTCGCAGACGGCACCAGGCAGCCTTTGCAGGCTCCATATCAATGTCACTCAGGGTTCTTCACCCACGGAACCACAACCCAACCGTGCACGTGCAATCGCCCAAGTATGTAGGGCTATACGCATCGTGTTAAGACACCGAGGAAGCTTTATACGGACATACTATTCGACTCACTATATGAGCGTAATAGAATACAGAAAGAATATTCGGTGCACCCCTAATGGTAAACACCAGCGAAATATATAATGCAAGGAATTCTGTCCAGATATGTCGGTCTTAGCTTCCTAAGTGATCTGGTGATGATTTGGTTATTATCCTTTCAGCTGTAATTATGTGTGTCATCATTTACAGGGTGAACACTAAAAACTTCAGCAGTACATTCAAATTTGTGCATGAAATTTTACATAACTGTTAAACAATCAAACATATTTTACAGCCAAGTTTGGTTCAAAACTTGAAATATGTGGGAAAATTTGCCGTGTAATACGAATACGAATGGCGAATACGGTGGATGACGGAGTAGTTCAAAGCTGGCATCTTGGATAGCAAGCAGTGCTTGAGCTGACGTGCATGATGTGAGCAGGTGCGTTGTCCTGGCTTCAAATGACTTCCGTTTGTTTCCTAAACTGAAAAAAATTATGAAAGGACACAAATTTTCTGACGACGAGGATGTTATCTCTATGGCAAATGGCTGGCTGGAGGACAAAAAACAACAATTCTTTTGCAACGGAATCAGAGCGTTGGAGAAACGCTGGATCAAGTGCATTTCACTTGCAGGAGACTATGTTGAAAAGTGACAAAATATGATGTGCGTATCTCGTAGTTAACTGTCAGGCTATTGTTGATGTAACATTTTATCGCCAGTTTTTCAAGGGCTGGGGTGGATTTCCAAGATCTACTCTTTAGAAGGGTTGGAAAAACTGCATCAAAGTTGGGAGGACAGGGCTCCATCATCGCTGCACCAACCCGGTTTTTTTATTGGTACCAATGTGTTTCTTCATTCGAAAGGAGGGCGGCTCGAAGACGAGTGGCGTCAAAAATCGAGACCGAATTTCACACCTTTGACCCCCGTAAAAGTTAGGGGAGAGCGAAAATACTGAGTGAGATGATTGACTTTACCTTACGGCTAAACGTTTGGTAGTAAGTAAATAAGTAAGTAGAACATTTATATAGCGCATTACGCAAAGCCTCTAAAGCGCAACGTGCTCTAATACAACACCTATACATTTGATGGGCGGCCGCTGTGCGGTTGAGAAGATTAGGAGTCTGGTAGAAAAAGTGCAGTCTGTATATACTAGTAACCTTAATTATGGCCTTCCGACATACGTTGACTTCCAACACTGACAATAGTAGGTCCACAATAGTTACCTTCTGGATAAATCACTAGACTTTGACGATCGTGCTATCGCTTCAGTTGTATAACATGTCGGTTAAGCCGTATAGAGGCGATCATTATGGCCTAAGGCAGGCCTTTTCGAGCAAACTACGACCCTGAACACACGGCAACACGCAAACACACGCACGTACGTACTGCGATGTAACACGCTCCGTTGGGTAAGTGAAATGCGTGAATAAATAAAATACATGCATGTCTAAGCTATGTCGTATATCATATTCCTAGCGTCAGACTTGTTTGACAGCCTTAGGCACGGGCTGCACACCCTCGCTGTAACGCCTGTAAGTCGACTTAGCCTTCTGAAGCTCTACCCCCGTGGGATGGTAAAATAACGGTAATCTTTTAGTTTAGGATGTCATATTCACAACGGTACCTAGTAGTAGGTTAGTAGGGTCGGTAGGGTTAGTAGGATCATGGTTACCTCTTACTGTTACCGTTAGGGTTAGTAGGGTTAGCATTACGGTTAGTGTCAGGGTTAGCGCTAAATAAATACTGTTGTGAATATGACACCATAAACTAAAAGATTAAAAATGAGTATCAGCTTTTGGGCTGAGTAATAATACATGGCGATAGTGGGTGTAGACGATAGCAGCTTACAGGCGGATTTACAGCCCAAGTTTGTTGGCTTGGTCTGAGGGTTTCCAGCTGTTGTCAGTTCATCAGATGACCCGGGCAAACTCTCGCAGTGACTTTGTCACGATGAAAACACTGTAAGCATTGCCGTGAATACTTTTTATCAGTAGCAGTGTGTGAAATTTCTTTGCGAAAACTCAGACAGGCCACTAACGCTCGCTTTATAGGAAGAGCGGGCTAAATGTCAGTTAAACTTCATATCATCGTTGATTTTTTAGTAGATGGCTGCCATCCCAGCATCCGACTGACACTTCCATGAGTAATATAATAATAATAATAATAACGCATTTTTCCAAATTTATTTGTCGGCCTGGTCAGCAAAATTTGGTGAGGTGCCGGAGACCTTACCTACCAAGCAACTTTTCTGGGACCGGCCTGGTGTGCTTGAAGATAAGGACTGGAGGAACCCACTCTCAGTTCAGCATACCATCGGGCTTCCTTTCTAGCTTTCTAGTGGAAAATGCGGGAGAGGAGAAACGAGTATGGAAAGCCAAAATTCCTGTTATCTGTAACAATACTGTCGAGTCGAGCATTGGATTAGTTTGCCCAAGTGGGTTACAACAGCCAATAGAACTAATATGATTCAGAAGGACGTTAAGCATTAATTTGTATCTATTGCGCTGCTGTTCGAGTTGCTCCACGCAGCTCGGTGGCCACACGGAACCAGCGCAAGTCGTGCGTCACGTGGCGCTATCAAACACACCTCGCAGACGTCGTTCTGCTGAAGGTCATACTTGCTTCTGTTGTGTGAGTCGACTCGGCCCATTCGTAGTCTACTGAGTTAACCTACTCTGGTTAACCTTCAAAGCGCATAAGAAGTCGCCTCCACTCAGCCCACCTTTGTACAGCAGTAACGTTTGAGTCACGTTTCCACACGGTGCGCTAAGAGTATCATAACGCGATTTTCAGTCAATGTAGTCAGCTACTCAGAAACACATTTTTAAAACCTTCGCTTTCCATACTTTCCCTACTCCCGCGATTTCCACTTCCGCTATTTCCACCCCTGCAATCTGGTGCCGCGATTTCCACTGCCGCGTTTTCCACTCCCGCGATTTCAGCGTCCGCGTATTACACTGGCGGTGTCGGAGTGGGGGTTGGAGACATGGGGCGGGGCTTGGGCAGGGGCAACATATAGTCATTTTCAGTGGGTGGAGGTATAGTCCGCGAAAAATGTGAAAGTTAACCTCCGAATCACGGAATCAGTGCGTTTATGGTGCATATTGACAGACTGAAGACAGCCAGTTCGGTACCTGTTCTATATAGTAGGCTATATTGTATACTGCCGGGCAGTGTCTGCACTGTATACACCTGTAGTAGGCTCTAACATATGGTAGAGTTTTCCTCCAGAGGGTAACTCATTTTACCGATTTTGCAGCGCTAATCTCAAGAGTGACTATAAGTCCAATGCAGATTCGATCCCCTCAACTCTCATGGCTTCGTTACTGTATATGCGAGAAAAGCGAATAGAAGCTCGCAAATTTAGCAGGATATCGTGTTACGACATCATTGTTAATAATCAGAGCACGTCAAATCGCAGATGAAATGTCAACTCTCTGAGCATTGTCTGTCAAGAAATTTCAATTTCCGATGTTGCGTGTTTGTCGCAATATCGGAAATTGAAATCCGTGTGGCTGTGAAATCCAGCGGCTGTTCGCAATACTTTTCTGCTGTTGTTTTCGGTTTTCGAGTTAATAAATGTTTCGGCTGCTCAACACATATGAACAGTTCAGCTTATAATTTGCATCAAGATAATGGTGCACATGCTTTGGCATTAATTTCTTTTATACAAGCAAGTTCTACGGTGTCCTGTGAATCCGTGACCATTGCCGCTTATGAAGTTACAACCATACGGCTGAATGTACAAAGTGGTCCAGAAAAAAATTGCACAAAGTTTTATGCACGTCATTTTGCATCCGTTTGCGGTAGAACACTCATGTTTCACCAAAATGCCCAGAAATTAACTGGTAACACGAAGAACAGGAATGTTGAATAGTGTGATTAAATATTCTTTGTTTGGCAGCTGGTAAGGGAATTACTTAAAAAGCATCTACACCGGCGACATTTTCAAAGCTGTCATGACAGAATATATGTTTGCAAACAGCAAACGTTACGAAATTAACGGAAAACATTTCCACCCTAATAAGAATTATTGACGTAGTTGTCCATCTTGGCTGCAGTTTAAGTTATTAATCAACTTCATCTTTGAATCAGTTCACTCCGAACGACGTCGATCGCTACCACTCAACCTTTTAGCGAAACCAGTATACTCAATCATTCGTAAGAAATAGAACAGCATATGCCATTTCCACTGTCTCGCTGGAAACTCAGTAATCATTGTTTCAACAATCCAGCCTTTTTCGGCTTGCGAAGTCTGTATTGGCAGGCAGTCGATCTTGAGCTGTCAAAGGCTCGCCATGTTCACATGCAGGGTAACGTCGCTCATAACATGCATTTAATTTTGGCTGTTTATCAAAGAATATTTAGCCAACTTATACAAATTTTTCATTGACTGGTAGTCAGTGATCTTTTTTAAGCATTTTGGTGAAAACCGTGTGGCAAACGGTTGCAAAATGACGGTGTTTAAGCTTTGTATAATTTTTTTCTGGACCACTTTGTATATTGGGCCCACGATGCTGGTCGAAGGCCTAATATTTTGCTGTTTAAGTTTACAATTAATTATTTTTGTTAGTACTTAATAGTTGCGGAATTGATAAATTTGTAGGCTGATGTGTTATGGGCCTCGTAATGCCCATAACTACTTGCGACGTCGCAACCTCAAGTTGCAATCCATCGCAATTGCCACCTTTTTCTAGTTACTGAAGGTTACTGAGAATATTATAGATAGAAAATGTCTGCAATATCAGCCGACACAGATTACTGCTGATCTTTCAGTCTGCCTGTCGACAGTACCACTTCACTGTGGCAGCTGTCGTGTGCCTTCATAATGATTGTGATGTGAATTATTGACTGTGGACATATTGGCATCCCGACACTACTCGCTCTGTCCACTTAGAAGTTAGAATAGAACAGAATATAACAGAAATAATATAGAATATAATATCAATTGGCAGTTTAGTTCACAGCCTACAACGTATACGGACCGGCTAGGCATTACAACATAAAAGTTGAAATAAAACTAGGACCGTTGATCATTCTACTTTTATGAATTTTTTCACTAGAGTGTTAGTTGACAGTGGTTTATAATGCCTGGAGTCCAGAATCTGTCAGTTTCGCTCTCAAGACGTTGTATTTCGCACTCGTCGTGGAAAACCGGAAGTAGAAATAAAGTTGCAGTCAGGTGCGTCTGAAAGTCAATCCACGAGGTCTATTACAAGTCACAAAACAACTCTCTCAATCTGTTGCTAACTAGGCGAGTTTTTGCAAAAACCCTCTCTGGGTTGATTTACCCCTTCCCCCGTTACCGGGACAAGGGTTAACTCAGGTGTAAGTGGCCACTGTTTACTCTTTCGGCCCAGGCAGTAGATTAGGCACGACGTGATAGCTGTGCGGATGACGTAATTGACGTGTTTTGTTTGCGTTATTATTCATGAAAGCATTGACAAGACGTTCCTGAGTACGTGCGTCGGTGTATTTTTCCGACAAATTGGCGAAAATGACGTGCCGGGCAAGTCTGGCCGCATTAAATACTGTTCCTCGGCAGTCAGTCAGCGAACTAAGGCCGTAACTAGTAAGTAAGTAAGTAAGTAAGTACATTTGTAAGGCGTACTACATCTAAAAGTAGGTAACTAGGCGCCGCGATCTTCAGCAAAACAAATGCGTTTTCAGTAACCGGCGAGGGGTGTGTTGGGTGTTACTGTTAACCCCTCCAATAAAATGTAAAAAAGAACAATAACTTAGAATTTGGCCGACTTCATGGTAACGTAAAGTACTTTCAGAAACAACCACATTTGCTTATATATTTAGATTTCAATTAACAGAAATAGGACGACACTCGGCCGCAAACGTATTTCTGGTGTAGTCAGAGTCCAGGAAACGGTCCGCTGGCTGCAAATGTCGTTCTATTCCGCTGGGGAGGCTAAGAGCGCTCTCCAAATCCCTTAGCTGGATTTGAGGGTTACTTCGAGGAGGGGAAAAGAGAGGCGAAGAGAGAAGGAAGGGAGGGGAGAACGAAAGGAAAGGGGCGGAAAGGAGGGAAAAACACCCCCGAAGTACATTTTTGGTTACTGCCTTGCAACGAACTGTCACGTGGGTGACATGCGTCTCCATACGGGATATTCACTTTTGCGCAACAACCCTTGGTCGTATTCTGATGAATCGACTACCGTATTTGGTCACATGTAGGCTACCGTAAAAAGTGCTGCTACTGAGCAGTATTAGCATTTAATTGTATCGTTATCTCCGTCTGCATTCATCTCTGCGCAACTGGTGAAACTTCATAATGGATATTATTCGCAACCTCTACGGACTCGTTACAGTCGTCCAATGAGGCGGCTTGATGAGATTAATCTGCTATTCTGTACGGAATCGTGCATCATTAGCAGTAACCCAGGCTACCGCCACGAGCAGCCGACGCCACCGAAAAAGCCTGTACGAAAAAAATCGTCCAATTATACGTGGCGTATAACAGGGTCGGTAATAGGATCTTTAGCGAGAGCAAACAAGATAGCGAGCGAGTGAAATGTTTTCTAAGCAACGGTCAGCGAGCGAGAGCGAACGGTGGTTTTCCAGGAGTTTCGGAGGTTGAGGCCTCAAGGAAGACGTGGTTCTCCTCTGTTTGAAGTCTTGGGCATAGCTCCGAAATTCTATTTTTAAATTTAATTTTGAAATCTCTGCATTTTGGCCATCTGAGAGCACCTTCATTTCTTTGGGTTGGGGTCGTCCACAAACGACGTCACGCTCTGAGGGGGAGGGGGTTTACAATATTGGGGATAGAGCCTAGAGGAAGAAAAGTACTATGACGTCACACTTGGGGCAAGACGATGTCTTCCACTGTGCACAATGGACAATCGCTTTTTAACTCCATGGCAGGACGAATAAGAACATTTTTGAAAACAATTTTAATTAGTTTTACACGATTTGCAGTTTTCACAGGCCTCACACTGCAAGATTGTGACATTGTTTTGTCAATGCAGTAGCAAATCTATGCAAAGGCAAAAATTTTGCATTATGTTTGGAATTGCATGATCTGTCTGTTCTTACAGGAGTTTGTGGTTTTAGCAGTGACGATGTTCTGTTCCTGCTGGTCGTCCGTATGGAGGTTGTGCCATTTTTTAACGTAATACACTGTTACTGTCAATCGTCGTACATGTATATCTGCAGTTTTGTTTACCGGTACTGCAGAGCTGAAGTTGTTATGTATGTCAGTGTACATGACCTATGAAAATGATTTTGCCAGTTTTGATGATTTTCAATCTCAACTATCTGTTATTGACTCGTTAATTTCTCAGTATGCTGATTGCCTTTCGATACCAAAATCGGTGACCTTAATGACCTTGAACGGCGTAATGGGCCCTTATTTTGCGTTACTTCGCCTAATTCGATAGCTTTGGGGGACCATTACGTAAAAGTGGTTGATTAGCCATCAACATATTCTCTCCCGAGAAATGTCTTAAAGTACGCCAACTAAGCACGACGGACGCACTGTGCTCTTCGCGGTAGCAAAGCTTCTTGTTGTTATACTCACTCTGTATGTAAAATTCGTCCAGAAAAGAGTGAGACCCCTAAACATTTTGCAATAACAACCGCAAACTTTAAATGAATTACGTAAAATTTCACACACAAAGCGACATCGACCACTCCGCATTTTTGTGGTGTGCGACCCAGTCGTATCCATGTCGTGTGGCATGCCGTTCGCAGAAACAACAGATCAGTTTTTAGCGCGTATAGTTAGACCTCGTTATTGCTAACGCCGGTTTTGTCTGTCTGTCCGTCTGTCACACTCGCGGACCACGCCTAAATGGTTCAAGATATCGAAACGCATTTTGCACCACACGATAGAGTGATGTTTCTGGTTTGTTAAGGCTACATTTCGTAGTCGCAAGATTAGGGGTTTACCGCCGAACGATTGTATCAAAGAGAGGTACCCACTACCCACTGTCGACTGTGCATTTTACCAATTACATGCAATAGCTTAAAAACGGTGCGAGATAGGATTTAAGTTAGTAATAATGATAATCATCATCATCATCATCAAGAAAATTTATAAATTTATATTTACAGTGGCTCAGCGGCGCCGTAGAATACAATGTCGATAGAATACACATAAGAACAACGGTAACATGCTAAAAACTAAAAAGTTAACTAGATGAGACTGAAAAGACTTGAGTTTCTTGCGGAAGCTGGTGTGAGCGGAGATCACTAATAGGAAATCGCACTGGTACCAAAATCGGTGACCTTGAATGACCTTGAACGGCGTAATGGCCGTTATTTTGCACTATTTTGTTGAATTCGGCAGCTTTAGAGGCCAATTATGTAAAACTGGTTGAAGATAGACGCATATTTTCACAACAGAAATGTGGACCAAAGGATTTACTTTTTTAGTAATGTGTGACTTATGGCGACATTCGCATACGCCTGTTAGACATTTCAGATGTGTTGTTTAGTTTCGAAACCAGGTCACTTCAGAGCCAACTGGGGTCAAAAATCGGAGGCAAATTATGGACGTTTTTGATCCCCTGTAAAATTTAAAGGAAGGGGCGAAATATCTGAGTGAGTTTTATGAGTTCGGCCTAGCTACGATCAAACCTTTGGTATGCTTTGACGGGGCGTCTCTCAGCCGTATGGGAGAGTAGGGTCTAGGTTCTCTCAGCCATGTGGGAGAATAGGGTATGGGCGTCAAAAATATAAAACTAGATAAGGTGGCAGTTGCGAACGCATTGCAACTTGAAGGCCGCACGACGTCGCGTTAGTCGCTCTTGGCTGAGTTCGGCCAAATTATTTATGCTGCGCATGCGCACAAACTGCTATTTCCGGGCTTCTTTTAAAATTCTGACAGCGCATGTGTCATCTACATGTGATAGTGTCAAAGGCCAAGGTTGCAGCGTGAGAACGTCGTCTAATTTTCGAAATTATTGCTGTTTTATAGGAAATCGGGGTAGCTGAATCTACATGTCACATGACACATGTAGATTCAGCCACCCCGATTTCCTATAAAACAGCAATAATTTCGAAAATTAGACGAGGTTTTCACGCTGCGACCTTGGCCTTTAACACTTGACCTCGAACGTTTGTAGCACATCGGGTGTCATGTGATCAAAGTCTGTTACAAATGTGAGCTAAATCGAACAATCCGTCGCCGAGTTATTGTTGATTTAGAGATTTTTCGCCGTCGCTGTCACAGTATGACCTTGACATCAACCTATGATTAAAACCTTTATATGCATTTGACGGCTCGCCGCTCGTCTGTCTGGTAGATTAGAGTCTGTCTTGGATGCCATTTTTGGCATACGTCTGTCAGCCTGATTATATGTCATCTACGCAGTGAAGCCGCACTAAGACCGGCGTAGAAGCCAAGTTTGATTAGGAGATAAGAAGACGAAGCAGAATCTTTTCGGCTGGACTGATAGGCATGCTCGGCTAGGTTGATCCGAGTTAATTAACTCGAAGAGCTTCAGATGTGTAGGATGCGGAGGATACATCAGCGTTGTCTTGTCTTCTTACATTTTAACAAGTAGCTCAGCTATCGCAGAGAGAACGCGCTGCAGGGTGGATTAGTTATGGCCAAAAGTGGAAGACTGGAACTGGGAGACAATATTTACGGACATTTTAGGTCTACCTTCAACCACTGTGACGTAATTGGCTAGCAAAGCAATCAAATTCGAAAAAAA
>Ga0049105_1000545_pt1 | contig 13510 bp, 9 predicted proteins | sample WorMetvaBAHAMAS1_FD_61260 | JGI IMG/M metagenome (GOLD analysis project Ga0049105, IMG submission 61260) | Worm MetaG Olavius vacuus BAHAMAS.1 | ecosystem: Host-associated > Annelida > Digestive system > Unclassified | place: Germany: Marburg | collected 2013-04-09
AGTTGGGCGAAAGTTAACTTTTGTTGGTGAAACGCGAATCCGATTTAACTGGCAGTTAGAAATAACTGGAGTTCAGTAAACCGACGATTTAACCGGTGTTGGTGAAACCGAACCTAAGTGTTATTTCGTTCGTCAGTTTTTAGTGCACGTCCATCTGCATATCATGTCATATTGTAATGTACATAAGTAAGTAAGTAAGTAAGTAAGTAAGCAAGCACTCTTTATTTCTTTATTTCACCAACGACAGACGCATTTGTGTTACAGACGTTACAGTGCATCCACATACAGAACATATAAATACATGACATCAGATGACATTATATCCGGTAAATTAGGTAAATTATGTCACATTCTGAGCGGTGATTGAAATTTTATTGTGTTGATATCCAGTGAGGCGCGGCAAACGTTTCAATCTAGATTTTGCTATCTGTACAAAAGTAGGCCTAGTTGAAACTAATAGGAACCGATTACGTCGGTGCTTCAAGGTTCAACTACCCATGGAGAAAATTATGTGAGTGCTAAGCACTCGTAGGAATTTGCCTCAGTTTTACAATTTTCTCCATCAAAACCCTTCGGTTTTATGTGCTGATGCACATGGGCACGCAGGATTTTTTCTAGGGGTGGGCAAATTAGGGGTTTGGGGACGAAAGTCCCCCAGCGGGGTCCAGGAATAGAGCCCCGGTGTAAGTCTGGGGGCCAAGGCCCCAGAAGCCGATGACAGGTTGCGAAAATAATGCCCAAATAATTCGTCTACTGAGCGTTTTGCTGTAAGTACTTCTGCACAAAAACACTTTACATTTCCAGATGGGGGAGCAAGTGCCCCCTCTTGCCCATGCCTGCGGGCGCCTATGCTGATGCAATCATTTCGTGAACTGTACTAAAATTGCTCAGATTGCTCTTACCAGAAGCACTTTTTCAGCTCAAAATGCATGTCGTTTGGAGGCCGGGCTTCACCGGGACCCGCTGAAGAAATCAAGCGCTCCCCTAGACATGGCCGGGAGAGGAATGGGAATTAAATATGAAAGAGGAAAGGAGGAGGAAAGAGGAAAAGGGGAAGGGAGGGGAGGAAGGGAAGAGAGAAAAGGGGGCCATAGAAGTTTTTAGAAGTCGGCGTTATGAAAACTAATAGTGACCGACCAGTCATGGCTATAGTGGGTCTCGGCGAGGTTGCGCACTGTGTCGATGAAGTGATCGCAATCCGCCGTCTGGGCGCCGGTGACCACGGCGAACGCCCTCCAGTTGTAACGCGTCATCAGGTCCAGCATGGCCTTCGCCTGGTGAATCACCGATGGCGTCATCAGAAGTATCGTCGAGTCCGGTTTTGACTGAATCCGCACATCACCAATCAGCACCCGTCTTGATTCTGATTAATTTAAATCCAGAGTATACGCGGGAAGCCGCCTACCATGATTTTTGGTAAATACGGCGAACATCTACAACATATCTTATTCTGCCGTAAATTTTTGTCTAAGTCTACGAGGAGCGTTCAAAAAGTTCGTAGACTGACACAGTTAACTACGAGATACGCAAATCATATTTTGTCACTTTTCAACATAGACACCTGCAACTGAAATGCACTTGGTCCAGCATTTCTCCAGAGCTCTGATACCGTTGTAGAAGAATTGTTGTTCTTGGTCTTCCAGCCAGACATTTGCCGTGCAATACGAACACGAATGGCGAATACGGTGGGTGACGGAGTAGTACAAAGCCGGCATTTTGGATGACAGCCAGTGCTTGAGCTGACCTGTGATCAGATGCGTTGTTCTGGCTCCAAGTGACTTCTGTTTTTTCCTAAACTGAAAGAATTCATGAAAAGACACCAAATTTTCTGACGACGAGGATGTTATCTGCACGGCATGTGGCTGGCTGGAAGACCAAGGGCAACAGTTTTTCTACAACGGGATCAGAGCTTTGGAGAAATGCTGGACCAAGCGCATTTCAGTTGCAGGTGTCTATGTTGAAAAGTGACAAAATATGATGTATCTGGTAGTTGTGTGGACCGCTTAACGCTAATCATAACGTTAACATGTGTATCGCAGCTTTAATATTTGTACCGAATAAGCGACATATAGGGATAGTAGAAAATTTAAATAAAATATTCAAAACAGCGAAACGAACCGAACTCAAACCTTCAGTATTTGGTTCGATTCTCATCTCTCTACGGGGACGCTGAAATCGCGGGAGTGGAAAACGCGGGAGTGGAAATCGCTCTACGGCCTCTCTGGCTGGCTGTTTCTCGGATTTGTATTTCCTTATGCTCATTGGGTTTAGCTTCAATTTTAGATTTAATCATTATTTTTTTTAGTTCAGGTGCTGTAAAGTGGAGTAAGATGGCCGGCCAGCGTTGTCGTTAAATATTTTGCGTGAAATCGTGTCGCGTCAATTGCCAGCTAAGACTATTCACCGAGTACAACGCAGCCAGACTGACCACCAAGCCGGCTACCTGTAAGAGATTCCAATAACAGTGTACAGATTCACAAATTCTGCTTTCATAGCAATCGTGCTCAATGCAATGCGAATATTTCGGCGACATTAAAAGGTTTAAGCTGATTAGAGCAACTGTTTGCTTTATTTCCGGTCGCAAGCTAGAAGACAGCGTCGTTTTGGATTGTAGGTTATTTTGATTTATTGCGCCTGCGCAGAATTAGCCGAGTCCCGGCGTGTGTCCGTGCCGGACTTAGGTTCATGCTTAGTCTGATCCAGAGATCATACGCACGAGTCCCAGTCGACTTAGGTGCCTCGGCCGGAAGTACAAATCCTCGCTGTTATCAGTGTGACGTCAGACGTAGCTGAGCATGCGCAGTGTGACGACGCTTTGTCGATAATCTTCGGCGCGCGCCAAATCTCGCGAGATTCTCGCGAGACGTGGTGGGTCAAAGACAGGGGCAGCACTGGCCGACAATAACGCCGCCAGGTTGCCAACTTATCGTTCCAACTGGCTGCCAGTGATTTGTATAAGCATATCTGATGAATAAAAATACACGAATACAAACGAATACATCTATAATTTTACATATAAAATAGTAAATTTATATGTACACATATTTATATAAAGTGTGCGAAATATGACGAACAAGATCTCGGCCATTTTTCGTACAATTTCGGACAATTGCAGATCGCTCGGTCAATAACATACCAACAATAATGTAATTGGCCACTGAGATTGGCCGAGTTTAGTCACGTGACCAGTCACCAGCTCAATTTGTAAACACCCCGCCATTGTTGGCTTCTTGAACGCTTCGGTGGCAATATTGTCTGCTGGAAAGTGCAACATCTAGATGTATTAATGCGTATGTCCGTGGGGTCAACAAATTGAGCGACTGACACAACTAGTGAGGCGCGAGTCGGTGATTATTACTGTAATTCCTGTTTGATTGACTGACAGCGCCTCTGAGGACTATTTAGGACGCGCTTTATAAATCTGCGCATCATCATCATCAATTCGTACGATGTCGAGTTATCAAATGCCGCCACATCGCATTCGATATCGACACTACATCTCTCGCGGGAACGCCTGCAGTCTCGTATGCAGTACATCTACGAGCGTACTTTGAGTGGGCTATGTGGGGTAATTTTACTTTTTTTTCTTCTTGTTGTAATGCATGGCACGATACCCTCACATTTTTACACTGTAAAACACAAGAAACAGTGCAGAAGCAACTAGTACAAGTACTGTAATTTATTTCGACCGTTCTTAGCCTAACTATTGCATTTTAGTTTTCACTAGTATATATATGTAATATTGTACATGTAGTTGTTTTTTCAGGCACTACCATTAATACAGCGTTTGTTTACTCTGGCACTAAAAGAAATAACGTCTGAAGTCAACAACTATCGAACATATTCGTTTTTAATAAGTTATGATGGCACCATTACACTTTTGGCCGAAGTTATGCTAACGCTACATCATTTACAGTGTACATCATTCACATCACATTACTAGAAGTAATATGAAGTATTTTCACCGTAAAATCGCGAAATTATTTCACTCAGAACTTTCCGTTGCTAAACTAGTATTTGATGGTTCTTCACCAATTTCGCTTGGTGTTAGATATCCGTTTTATCCTCGCTATTATTTAACATCCACATGTCCAGTTATCTTTCTATAACATTAATGTTGCAATAGACGTCCTTTCGTGCCTTTAAGAAACTGTACTCACTCACTATTATATAATTATTAAATATTGTTATTATAAATATTAACTATTATTCGGTTGACAAGCAGCGAGATTAAGTCACTGACTGCCTCGTGGAATTAGCTATTATTGAGCTAACGTTCTCGATCGACGAGCCTTATATTAACGTTGAGGTGAGTGACGCGACGGTCAGCAAAGCATCGACGTCCGCTGATGGTTTATGGACGGCGCCCGTGCCTCGGTACTGCCTACTTACTCGCTGGCACGTCTTCGACCGCCATCAATTTCATCGACCTCCGTCCTCGTCTCCATGTTTCACCACGTTTGCTAGAGAACTTCGTCACAGATGCGGGAAATGATCGCATTGGGACTGGAGCCGGTCAACTCGTCACGCGGCGATCTCGTCACACGCCGAAATCACCGCAACTTGAGTTCACCGTTTTGACGAGTAGGCCTACACTCCGTGACTTTGAACCATCGCTTTCCGAGTTTCGCCGGTCACTGAAAACGCATTTGTTTGGCTGAAGATCGCGGCGCCTGGGGGCCTACTTTTAGATGTAGTGCGCTTTACAAATGTACTTACTTACTTACTTACTTACTTACTTAATTACTTACTGTAAGCCATAGTACTGACTTAAAAAGTTTCTGATTTGTGCCGACGTAGTTGTCTACAGGAAACGACATTAAATAGCAGTAGCAACGTTTGTGGCAGCAACAACGATATTATCTACGCAGCAGCTTTTGGTTGGTATAACAAGGGGAGGATTCGGGATTTCGGGTACTCGGCACAGCTCTAGCTGCCGTCGCTAACATAGTAACAGTGGAGTCATTAGATACGTGTTGTAAGGGACTTGACATGAGGCCGCAAACGACATTTTACACCTATTTCAGTTTAATTAATGTTACTACACTGCACTAAAATACATGATGTGAGTGAACGAAAATTTTTAAAAAGTTGCCGAAACAAAAATAAGCAAAGAATACGGTGGCACTAAGTAACGGGCCACCGTAATGTTGCGTACGTACGACCATGCGTACGACCGGTCATAGATTTGCGACACTCATCGTGAATAAGTCCTTTCATTTATTCATTTATTGTACATAAAATCAACGCAGATTACAGTAAATGCTTTATAACATAAAACAGCACATTGGTTGTCGGTTCATTGGCAACGCAGGTTAAAATCGTATCACCGGTACGCAATATGTCGTACGACATCAGTCGTGGCGTACGTACGACATACGTTAGTGAATAGCCACCCCGCTTTGCTGTGCGAAGCAGGTAGCCTATTGTTTTACTGGCGTCCGTCTGTGTGTGTGTCTGTCTGTCTGTTGACAACACAGAAACTCCACGCGACAGCCAGTTAAAAATTAGGAGCAGAATGATATGTCGAAGCACCGTGCAGTCAGCGGCCGGCAAACTGTCGCACGAAACACTGACTTGAAACGCCCGCCATCACTATAAGATAAAACAACTTTTAAAAACCTCGTTTTTCAAGTCTCGAAAGATGTACCAAAAATCTCCTGTTAAAAGAATTTTATTATTATTTTATTAGTATTATTTTATTATTATTATTTTATTATTATTTTTTTTACCCCGGGTAGTATAGATCCCCGGGGAGATGCGTTCAATGGACCGTGGGTCTCTATTATTATTATTATTATTATTATTATTTATTATTATCGTTGTCGTCGTCGTCGTCGTCGTCGTCGTCGTTGTCGTCGCTGTTGTCGTTGTTGTCGTCGTCGTGTTTTTGTTATCGGTACTACTAGTAATCCAATCCAATAATGACTGACCGATGGGAGTCCAGTCATGTCGGCAGTCCACATGATGACCGGAAGTCCGATGAAGTCCGCTATTTGAAGGAAGTACGACACGGCCGGCGTCTGGTATTGGGTCAGATCGGCGTCGGTTATGTAGAAGACAGCGTTCGCTCGAGCCTCCAGGATCTTCCGACACAGTCCGTCTAATATCTGCAATACGAAGTCAACAATTCACCTTATATTAAAGCTCTTAGCACATCATCATCATCATCATCATCATCATCATCATCATCATCATCATCATCATCATCATCATCATCATCATCATCATATCTTCGTTTATCATTGAAATTGTCATACGCAACTTTCACACACATATCATAATGATACATTGCTATCTGTGCTATAAACATAAATTTAACAGTGTCATTTACTGAAAGCAAGTTAGGCTATCTGTTTGTTGTTTAAGTGTTGTGTCAATTTGCATCTTTATACAGCATCCGTACAATATAGTCACGGTTGTTAAGTTCAGTTGTCTTTGAAAGTAGTTGCTTGGTATGCTGCCGTGGTAGTAGAGACAATTGTATTACGTTTGAAGATCGTACGCAAGACCGTACAGACTGGTAGGCCTATCTCAAACCGGTCCATGTATCGTTTACAAACCCGGCCCACAAGTCTTATCCATACCGACTGGCGTATTTAACGGGGCCATCCATGGGTTGATGGCGACCAAAGAATTGTTTGCGCCTAAATGATGTTTCAAATGCACCTAAAAAGGTCCTAAAGAGCAGTTAAGGGGCTAGAAGAGTTGTCGTAATACTGTTTAGAAACGTATACGAAACTTCAGGAAAAATGCAACTGCAAATTCAAGAGCACTGCCAAAGTGCCCATGTGATAGGACCTCTCCTAATCTTACGATTATTTGTTCGTCAGTTATAACGTATTTTGTGCCCGAGCTTGAGGTCTGATGACCCTAAACTTTGACCTTTGTCCTCGAAATTACCTTAAGTGAAATTGTCCACGGCGAGAAACGGGTGCATTTATGTTTATTTTGAATTTACTATGACCTTCCGTCGTTTAGTTTAAATAAGCACATTCCTCTGGGTCACCGAAATTTTGTTTTTCAGTTATTCAACTAACGGTGTCTTTGAACAGTTAAAACGGTTTTTACATGCATTTTGCGCATTGCGCTACAGCCATCAACAACCGAAATCAACAAATCACTACTCGCTGCGAAATAAACGAAAAGTTGTGAAAATTGTACAATTATCAGTTAAAATCACTGGACTTTGTCATTAACAGATTTTTCATGAAACTGTTTAGAACATCAAATATGCATGTAAGCTTAGTTTCAGATTCTCGGAAACAGTTTAATTTTGTTCTACCCAGTGTTCAAATGGCCCGCCGTGCTGAGAAATTTGTAAACAAGTTGCACGTTGATTAAGTTTATTTAAGTTTGTTTTTTTGTGTTTTTTGGTTTGCTGCCAGTTTTTGGTGAATAAAAGATTTATATAAAGCGCTACGGTCATACTTCTGGCGGACTGAACTCGGTGAGTTCGACGACGCGGTGTGACAGCCTCAAGGCGGGTCGGAACGCGAACGACGAGTTGCGGTTGAGGACGGTGAGCGGCGGTATGAAGGCGCGGTTGAGCAGGCGACGATACGAGCCGTAGCTGCGACCGCGCGTCAGACAGACCACGGTCGGCGACACGGGCGCCCCTGACCTGTCACGTGACCCGGACGAGACGACCACCGTCGCGACGAGCAGGGTGATGGCGAGCGCGGCGGACATCGTTGAGATATGACGTCACCGGTACGTGACCGAGCTGTCGACACGCACATCAGTCTCTGCAGTTGTGACGTCAGCGTGGACAGTGCGCAATGATCACGCCTCCTGTGAGGCGACAACTGTATTATTGTCATCGATCTTAAAACGCTCACTATATTGTGACTAATTGATACATTTTTTGGCGAAAGTTATATGCCACGTTGTCTCATCAAATGGTTTTTCTCGTACCTCGATCAAAGGTCACAAAGTGTACGAATAGGAACCGACTATTGAGGATGGCTGTACCTTAATGGTGCAATGCCTCAAGGCCCATGGCTTGGGTCCATTTTCCTTCTTAGTATTCATAGATGACTTGGATGTAGACTGTCTCATCCACAAGTATGTCGACGACACTGCCTTAACAGAACCTCTTTGTGTTCATTAAACATTCTTTAGGTTGGTAAAACATTTAGTATGAAAATTAAATCTTTGTATTCAGCATCAACCCTCTAATATGGAGCTTTATTTCCAGCAGCTGCAGGTTTGGGCTAACAATAACGACATGGTTATTAACTTTAACAAAACAAAAGAAATAGTGATGGGACCTCCGTCCAAAACATCACACTACCACCCCTTCAGTTCTCCGCAGGTCACTTCGGACTCGCAAACCCAGTTAAATTGCTGGGCATCAACTTGGACGCAGATTTTTCGTGTAAGTCACACGTCGAGGCCATCACGTCCAAGGCAACTCAAAGTCTCAAACTCAGGCGTGCGGATGTCCCCCAAGACCAGTTGGGGGTAATCAGGCCTGTACTGGAATATGACCCCACTTTGGAATCACTTGCTCACGAAAGAACACGAATTGACCAACTCGAAGCGATACAAAGGCGAGCTCTCAGGATCATTTACAGCTATACTAACGACATGCCTTACATTAACGTGTTATAAGCCTATTGTGCTGCCATTCCTAGCCTCGCAGTCCGCCGAGAACAGCTCCCACGCAAGTTCTTTAAATCAGTCCAAGAACCCTCATCTTGCCTTTCTAGCCTCTTACCCAACCCACGGGATCCCTCAATTACAACTCGACTAAGATTCGCAAACAAATTTTCTCGCCCACCCAACCTTCCAAAAAATATCAGACATTTATTTCCTATGCTCTGTCTTACAATCAAACATCATAATCATTTAGCCATCTATTTTAGTATGTTGTTCTTTTTTTAAATTTCCTCCACTTCTGTTTGATTGTAGGCCTATATATCTGTTCATTGCATTGTATATTGTTGTTTGTGTGTTTATCATGTGTTGCACTATTTGGTCTTATGACCACAAGATTGGATAAATACTACTGGTGTACTTCAGGTTTATGCTTCGGTTGACCACAAAAACTCCTCGTTATTTTCGCTAGCACCTCCGCCTACGTTGTGCCAATAACTAAGTCCAAGTTTTAAGACAGCAACTTCTAAACACCGTCTTCAATCGCATATTCATGGCACCCATTTTATCTCCATTTTGCTCCATAAATGTGAAAAAAACTTTTAGAAAGATTTTTTTAGAGTTAAAGACGTAAAAAACGTGACATTAATAATAAAAAGCGTTTGTAAACTTTAAATGAAAAACGTTACCAACAATACGCCGCTGAATGCACATGCCTGGCATGCCTAAGTCCAATAAAGATTGAAAACAGAATATCAAATCACTGTACTTATCATTTATAAGGTTAATTTATTTTTAAGAAATGAAAATAATCACTCTACGTGATGTAAGCATGACAAAACTGATGTATTCGCTGCTGTTGTTATGAGGTGTTCTCGTTGGAATTTATTAATATTTAAGTCCCACTTATGTAGCGTTTTCAATTTCAAAAAAATTTTGGGAAAATAAAAAAGACGTTACAAAGGCAAAAAACGGGGCTGTCTATTTACATTAAACTTGTGTGAAATTTTGCAACATAATAATCTCGGCGGCAAGAAAAAAAATACTATTACAACTCTGCAGACGTGTATTTGAACTTTCGACATTATTTACTGCTGCAAATCGAGTTACATTACCACAGAGCTCCCGGTAGGATGGTAATTGGTTTTCGCTTCATACTGGCGAGATGGTGAGCGAGTTTGTACTCAAAGAAACCGAATTAACATCGCAGCACGTGTCGAGTTGAACGCATCAGCTTCAGACGCAAGTAAATTATGTTGTCATGGTGACATATAGCTGCGCCAGCAGCCCCAGCAGGCGGCAGAAACGGCGCTGTTTTGGGGCTGTTTTTTCCGCTGTTCGTTTCATACATCAATAGCATTTACCAAAGCAAAGGCTTTCGTCAACGCTGTCCCCGCTAGCATCAGCGACTGGCTGCGCACTTGATAGCCGCTATGCGTGGGCACGCGTCCGTACGAAATGGAATAATCGAAAATAATTCCGCCTCGGGCCACTGTCAAGCAAAGCAGTGTTTCTGCGTTCTTTCGGTCGCCACAGCGTTCATCCACCGGATCGAGATACCATCACAAAACTCTCCGCCTCTGTGAATTATGGCCGCAATATCTGGCCTGTATCGGCAGACCGTAATTGTTCTAGTACTCCACTAAAGGCTAACTGATTTGTTGGTAGTAGCAGAGCCACCGTGAAGGAGATTGAAGCCCGTTACCCTCTTTTGTCCGCCGTATAAAGCTTCTACTCGTCGCAGATGTGCGCTGTAAGCGTCTGTTCAAAAGCAACTACAAGACACATTACAAGACAATACTGTTTTCTTTCAGCCTACGGAACATGATTTAAGTTTAACTTTAACGTAATACTTGGCTTTTCGGGAAATCATTTCCTCCATAGACCTTTTCCTTTCCTACCGGACTGATTCTACGGACTCTCGGACCATTTAATGTTTTTATTCGGCTCAACGGCTGGATTTGTTTGCATGGTGCGTTAGACTAAGCCGGCTCTAAGTCGGTTTTCGAACGCACTTAAAATCATTGCACTGTCATTTTATTTCCTTTCATTTGTCGCTTTCGTGACTGTTTAGGCCGTTAGAACATCGCAATATAAATTTACTTACTTACTTACTTACTTGACAACGGCTGCGGCGCTGAGTTACTGTTTGCCGTGTATACATTCTGTTACTTACTTACTTACTTACTTATTTATGGACTTAGGTTGTACAGGCGGCGTTCCATCGGTAGACTGTAGTCACTGCCTCACTCGTTAGCTCAACTGCGTGAGCTCGATAATCGATAGTACGGTCGAAAACATCTGTCTGTCTGTCTGTCTGTCTGTCTTTCTGTGTGTCTGTGTGTTAACTCGGCTGGCAGAAATCATAACCACTGCACATAGAGCCTTGTAATCCTGCACGGGATGCCGGACATTCACCCCGAACAATTCACAGGACAATTTTCTTCGGAGAAAAAAATCCTCCAGAAAATTTGTCAGAACAAACTCCCAGGCATTTGACTCTAAACATTCTCACTGTCAGCGAATTCTCCGAACATTCCCCCGTGAATAATCCATCCAGAAAATTCCCAAACAACCCCAAATATTCTCCCAGAATATTTCCCGGACATTCCCCTGACAATTTCCACTAAAAAGTTCCCCTAAATGCCATCTGAGCATTACCGCCCATGGACTGTCTGTTTATACCCGGTAATCTTCCCATTTATTTATTTATTGTATCAATCGTACACAAATTTTAACGACGGGGTAATGTTTTATGTTCAGTATTTTTACCTCAAAATGCACACATTGCGTGCTTCTGCGTTTTTCAGAAGTTATGCGGTTAAAATCCGTCAAGGGGTTTGGTCTCCATCAAGTTACATAAGCGTTATATTTCACGCACTTGTACATAAGCCTCCTTCCGTGAATGCATCTGCAGTAAATTTTGATTACGAGTATTGAATTATTGATGCATTTTGCACACAAAGCAACCGTGGCAATGTTTCTATTGGATTTTGAGTCTGTGGAGTGTCACAGTTCGCCCTTCTTCGTTGTCACTAAGTGTCGTCGTTTGGGCGATGCCGCACAGTGCGAAAAAAACTACTAACAAAAGTAATATTATATGCAAATTTATCAATAGTCCATTATAACAAAGAGCTCCGTTAATAACTTGCCATGAAACGTATAAAAATACAAAGTGAACATAAAACGTCAATACGTGTACACAGCAACAATGGTGCTCACAAACAACACACATCGGTTATGATTAATACTTGTTGAACGGAGAGGCTCGTACTGCATGCCGACTTTTTGAATTTCAAATCCAGTACGATGGCTAGAATCTAAGACGCTTAATCGGGGGACGTCATTCCAGGCTTTGACGAACCTTCTTACCGAAACAATTTTGCGCGCATTTATACGATAAGAGTTTATCTGTTGTGTCATATAGGAGTTTTCTCATGTGAATATTGAACTGCTAAAATGACAAATTATCACAAGAAACCATGACGGGAAGCAGAAATTGCGAGGCATCGGTGAAAAAGTTTCTCGTTTTCCGAAACGAAGCACTGAGTCGTCGTATGTGAAGCTAATGAAGTTCCGGTATAAGCGACATCTAGCGGTCTACGTGACGCGCGGCAGCTTCCGGTTAATCTGCGGAATCGCCAGCGACGGATATCACGTGACCGTGGTTGGCAGTGGCCTAACCTCAAATCTTGGGCCCTCCTGCAAAAAAAAGAGTTCCATCCGCAGTGGCGGCGCCAGCGCAGCAAAGGAGCCAGGTCATTTCGAGGTCAGAACATCCTCGAGCCAGGTCACCCAGATGCACTTTTTTTCTCAACAAAGTCGATGACGGTCAGATATGGTAAAAATTGTATTTTTTGTTTACACTATTACCGAAGCACAGCAAGCAATAGGCATGGCGGAGCCAGGGCGGTGGACCTTCCAGCCAAGTCATTTGACCTGGCGCTCCCTGGTGCCACTGCCCATCCGCTAAGTTCTCTGTTTTGTTGCATTCGAATATGCATAGGCCATGTTTCACCGTTATGAGTAACTTTTATTCACCATACACCTGGTAGTAAACAATAGAAAATAAACAAACAAACGCAGCAGTACTAACACTCGCAAAAACATAATCGTCAGCTACATATCAGAATGTGTCTACAAACTGAGTTATCAACCGAACTGTACGAGAATAAAAATCTCGTTTTTAATCTGCTTAAACAAACACTTGGTAATTCGAATCGGAATATATTTTAACAATACTTTACAATCTCAATATCAGTAGTTTTAAACGGTTTCATAAAAATAAGTCTAACGATGGTATATCTGAAGCATTATTTAAATGGACAGGCCTCAAAGCCACACAACAAAAGCAATGCGATATGATTGTCGCATTCACTCAGAGACGGCGTTGTATTAATTAATAATTTAATAACAATAATAATGATTAATAATAATAATTAATAATTATAATAATGATTTTTTGACGGATTGAGTTCTGCAGTTAAATTTTATTTTTTGACACACGCCCCCCAATCTCCCAGACAACTGGGACTCACCCCCGTCGATAGTACATCATTGGTCCTATGCGAAACTATGCCTATTGTATTATACTGTTCACAGTTGCATACAAATAACAAAGTATAGCCAGTTATAAAATACACAAAGCTTATATAACAACGGTAAGGTATCGACGCAAAGCACTGACAGATTTCTTTTTTAAAGTTGTAATAAAAAAAGAAAAACATAAGATCTTTTCACTAATCTTTCAAAAACAGCAATAGAGCGCACCTTATATGATGTGGTGTGTCTTAGAAATTGTTACAGAGAGGAATGACTCGTTCACAGAAGAAATTCCTACACAAGTTCGTGCGATGGAAGTTGGGATACAATTTCCGTTGGTTGGTGGCCTTTTGTAAACTGGCACAAA
>Ga0049105_1000546_pt1 | contig 13508 bp, 3 predicted proteins | sample WorMetvaBAHAMAS1_FD_61260 | JGI IMG/M metagenome (GOLD analysis project Ga0049105, IMG submission 61260) | Worm MetaG Olavius vacuus BAHAMAS.1 | ecosystem: Host-associated > Annelida > Digestive system > Unclassified | place: Germany: Marburg | collected 2013-04-09
AATGCCTGACAACTTTGCCGCTGACAGTTTTCACACAAAGAAACTTTGTAGCAGACTTTCTTCAAGCGAAGTGCATTTTTAATAGAAATCGGCCGTTTTGCGTTTTTGAGGCCCCCTTTGGTAGCTTAGGGACAACGTACGATGTTCATCTTGGGCTCACTGGAAAGCGCATAGTGGACTTCCTATAATAACTTTTTTCGCTAGGTGTTATGGCCGAGGCGCTACGAGCGAAAATAGGTAGAAAATCGTCTATTTCGCTCCAACGCGGTCAGTTTGACCGAAAATTTCAGGTAGAAGGGGTCAGCCCCACCAATCATTTTTGCACAGATAGTTAGTTAATTAGGCCAATGAATGCCTTACAACTTTGTCGTTGACAGTTTTCACACAAAGAAACTTTGCAGCAGACTTTCTTCAAGCGAAGTGCGATTTTACACCGAAAACGGCCGTTTTGCGTTTTTTGCCCCCATTTGGGGTGGGGGGGGGGCTTAGGCTCATTGGAAAGCGCGTAGTGGACTTCCTATTGGTGTTAACTGAATCGCTTATATATGGTGTTAAGGCTGAGGCGCTACGAGCATCGGTTCAAAATCGGCGATTTCGCTCCAATGGGACCGGTTGACGAAAAAATTCAGGTAGAAGGGGTCGCCCCCCACCACCCATTCTTCTCAGAAAACTAGGCTAAATGATCTTCGTTTGGAATAAAAATCTGGACAGATCTTTCTTCCGTTTTGTCACAATCCACGCGTTTGACAGACGGACGGACAGACGTACAGAATTCTCATCGCTAGACCGCGTCTGCATTTCATGTAACGCGGTGAAAACGCAGAGCGTCGTGACTGGGCAAGATATCAACACATATATACCAAGAGCAAAAGAAATTAAATCTGTGACATAAACATCTGCAATATTCTATAAAACAATAAAACGCAACAAGTGCACAGTCACAAAGACACATTATTACACAGCAACTTATCAATATCAATCAAGGCGATGAATGCAACACTTTTTGAACCTGGCCAACTTCTTATCCAATGAAACGAGTGGTCTCGAGAATGCTCTTATCTACAGACAGAAAGACTAAGAATGTAACCACAGACAGCTGCCAGAGTGGCGCAAACGGCGGGGCGTCGGACTTGCGATAAAGAGGGGCGGGTTCGACTTCTGGTCGAGCACTGCCGCGTATCAACATTGGGCAAGTTGTTCACACCCTCGTTGTGCCTCTGTAACCAAGCAGTATAATTTAGAAAACGGCAAACGACAGGTTATTGTAACAGGCGACGTTAACACAGCGCTCGGTGACTATGCGCTTACAAATACTCTAAAACTGTATGTATGTATGATGAATATATGTACGTATTTGACAAGGCCATATCTCACAAGGTGAAGGCGCAGTTCAACAGTATTTGCTTTTCCAAATAACGAAAATAAAAATAAGAATTCAAAAACAAAAAATACACAAAGAAGAAAAATTTCGTAATTGCAGCAGACTCGCACTGCATAGTGCATCACTTGTAAACACGGAAGTATTCTGAGCGGCGAGTTTACTAATGCAAAGCGAAGGATTAAAATCACTGGGTGTCATCTAACGTACAAACCACTACCAAGGTGCATCAGTCTTTAAGAACTTAAGTGACATTCAGTGTTGAAACTTACAACATTAGACGGACGCACGCATCAAGAAATAAATGAATATTAAAGATGAAATATATGCAGTGCAATGAAACAACGCAACATACGACAAAACACATGCAGCCCTAACATGACAAACCAACCACACACTAACAGCACTGCACAACACATGCCTAAACACAGACCTACATGTATGTCCACTAACGACCACACGTGACAATCAACACTCGACAGTACATGAAAGAAACAGTTAGCACCAACCGACAGGACTAAACGACAGGAGCGAGTGAGTGAGCACGGTAGTTTCTTTATAGCACATCAGCACACTAGAGACCACCTAGTACTACAGAAATGTCATAGAGAGATGACTAGATGTGAATGACAATTAACAAGAAAGATAAAAATGAGATGTGAAACCAGAACTATCTAGCAATAATATAATGTGAATAAGGAACATAAAGTTGATCGTAAAAATAGTTTTTCTTTAAACAAAACGCATTTCTGATTGTCGACACCATCAATTAAGTCTTTATAGGGAGAAAGAATAAAGTAACGTATATTGGGTTTCTGCAAATCAATACATTTCATGAGTACGTTTCACTGTCAGCTGAAGTCTGCAAAACGCAAATACTCGTTGTTCATCGCCTGCGAATTTGTACAAAATGTGACACAGGTTGAAATCTGTTCAGTGTTAATGACCATCGCTTCACCACGGGAAATAATTTTGTTACACTGAGCAGCTGGATGAACGGCATGAAGCCTGCACCGATATTTCGGCAGAAGACGAAATACATTACATCTACATTAGATACCAGTTTCTAGTCTATCGAGCTGTATATAAGACCAGCAATAAACTAAAGTTCATTCCACATTCAGTCAAAACGAACAACATATTTACACAGCTGTATCAGTCAATTCGTGGTCCATCTTTACATCAATGAAAACAAAACTTAAAAGTAGACAGTCTTCTACAACGAGTTCACGCAAACACTGACTATATACAAACCAACCATAATATACACAACTCGCACTTTGTATCCGAACAGTTTCCGCAAGAAGTGGAACAGAGCAGCAGTAAAACAGTAAGTGAGGCACTGGCAGTAGATGAGTAACAAACAGACCAAAGGCAGCTCTGGCTACAAAAACCGATTCTGTCACATAATAAATACACAAACAATACACGCTAACGCTGAAAAATCTGCACAGTCGTGTGCGGCAAAGACGTGATAAACAGATCAGTTCTTATCACAGATGAATTGCATTATCCGCATTAGTCATGTAGAAGTACATTATATTTAATTCAGCAATGACTTTAAGCTTACCAAAAAGTCAGTGCATACTTAATTTACTTACTTATTTATTCGCTTGATACACATCAAAAACAGAGAACAGTACACAATGACACGAGCTGGACGGAAGATTCATAAGACACTGACAACCACCTGTGAAAACAATACTATATTAGTGAATGAAATTAAGAACAATGCCACATTAATTAATGCCAATGAGAGACACTCCACAATGCCTGCAACAGCAAAAAATCCACAAAGGCACAAATGTGGTATCGATGACAACATAAAAAGTGCTAACTATCAGCAGGAATACCTACTCGAGTAAACAGTTAGTGCAGAACGTGACAAGATGACATGAATATTTAACAGAAAATGTGCGACTGTGACATAAAAGCTAAACATTGATTCATCAACATGAAATGGCAGTAATGGGACTAAAATACCGCAGTAGCAACAAAACATGGTTGGGACGGAGACTAGACATCGACCAGCTCTTCTTTGTGTCGACGACACAATGGAAAACTATCAACAAAATAATTACAAAAAGACTAATACTGGAGAAGCAGCAAACAGATACGAATTTGAATTTATGTACCCTGAATATATGTCAATGTTATTCACAGTCAAGCTCTACAAAGCAAACATATCTATGATTAGTTAATAAACAGAATTACATAACTGTTTTTTTGACATAAGGCAATGACCATCAAGTCACTATTATGGTGCAAGCTAGATATTCAGAAATACCAGTTAGTTCATACTGTCACCCTGCAACTGAATCAGGGCGACCGTTTCCTCATGTTGCCCAACAAGTGCTGAAGACAGTTTTGGTAAGTAATTTGTAGTAATTCATCTAAAGACCTGACTGGCCCAATAGTTCAACTCATCTAAGAGTAAAACTATCAAATCATCCACTGATTTTGCAGACTTGCATCTTTCTCTGACTTTTCGTAAATTCCATGACATTTCCCAGACCTTTCAATTCGTTTACTTTTTCAGGTAAGTGAAAATATGACCCTGATTAAATATTTATCCACAAATGAGCTCCTGATTTAACAAAATCGCAAGCAACTAGTCGGTGAATGTGTAACTGAAGTTTGAAAAAGAAGCTGGCAAGACAAAGTCAGACAAGTCATGCAGGTTGGAATGTCTAGATGATGGGCGTGGCTCTGGCACAGCTAGTCATACTGGTGGTGTAGAACTGGCTGCAGTAGGTGCCTGCGTGTCAGAGTGAAACCAAAAGTCACCAGCAGATCTCTCAGTATCGCTGTCATGGCCACCAGTTGATGACCGATGCTGCCAAGTGTCCACATCACCGACGGTATCAACTGAAGACGCTTGAACGTTTCCAGTAACTCCAGGTTGCCGCCAACTATTCAATCTGTCGGAAGACGCCAAGCAGAAATTGTGCGGCCGACGCGACAAATCTGCTCCAGATGAAACTGATCCGTCGTGGTCATGACGAAACAATCGCGGCGAACTTGAGGGAAAATGACTAAGTAACACATACACACGCGCGCACGCACACACATACACAATATATTTCATTCAGCGTATGCTGTCCCATGACGTTTGCTAATTTCCTAGCATACAGTTCAATATCTTTATCTATATTCCAAATGACGCTGCGTTTTGTTGGCTGATTAATAAGCACACATGATGGCGATGACAAGCACCAATCATTTTAGCACATCTAGAGAACACTCACAACAAACAGTCTAAAACCACAGAAGTAATTAAACCTATTCAACAGCGAAAACAGACAAAGTGATTAAGATAATGGATTCTCTCTCATCCACATGACCCTCATTCAACTCGAGCTGTAATCTACACAAGTCTCTGGTGATAGCAGGAACAGCAATGGGCCAAAAACTGCTCCACTGCTCCAGAAACTCTCATCTTACAGGTGGGCAGGATCAAGAGCTCAAAAGGGGAGTGCAACTCATTAAAATATTAAAATTCTTTATTAGCCAAAGCATGATGAGTAGAAAACCAGAAAGCTATCAAGAGAGTAAAAATCTTCGTCAAAACTGACCACACTATGGTCACTTACTGCTGAACAGAGCTAGTTAAAATGAACAGGTTAGTGAGTGGTGTCATCTCATGATTATACACGAGAATTAGCATGTCCCTTCTCACAATGCCATATTTTGCAATTGCAAACAGTACAAATTTTAACATAATCCATAAAACCATAAAATGTAACCGACTCTTTATTGTTATAAAACCTACCCCTTCCAAAAATTTCACGAAAATTTTCATCCATAACTTTTTTAGTAATCGTGCTGATATGCAAGAAAATCTAAGGCAAAAACATGACTTTCTTGGTGCATGTGATGAGTAATCAGCAAGACATTAAACTGTTCTATGCTTCCAATGGCTTTATATAACACTGCCATGGATACAAGCATATATGTTTTACATGTCTGCACAGCTACAGATTAAATATTCTTAACTATATGGGACAATGTAAATTGTGTAGAAATACCTGTGCGAGCCACGTGGTGAACTTAACCAAGCTGGAGAAGTTCGCTGCATCACATCCATAGCTCGGCCGATCTCAACGCGAGCCCGTTGTCGAGCTTCGCGACACTCCCTCAGCAGTGAGTTGATTTCATCGTTGACTGATGATGCGAGAACACTGTGCCGGCGCCGGTCCAGATGCTGCAGAGATGCAGCAGGTGTTGCTGTCAGAGATGACGTACACCACTCTGGCTCCTCTTCATGCATCGAATGACGTGAACCAAGGTTGAGACATGACGAGTGTGCAGACAACTGTCCTCTGTTCGGCCAAAGACGTCGGGCACTCCGACTGGGCAACCTGTTGGTGGAGTGGACCGGGGGGACCGGCTGAGACGCTGTTGCTGACACTATTTCTCGGCGTATACCTAAAAGAAACTGTTCTCGTTGACTTGGGGACCAAGTACGCGAATAATGACAGGGAACAGGAGAATCTGTTGAATAATAGTTCTCTGTCCGATTCTCTCTAATATCCACTAGATCACCTCCCTGCTCATGACTGTCAAACTTTGCAGCTAACTGAGCAGTCGTCATACCAGCCTCCTTTCCAATGCTTTTCAGCTTCTGAATCTGTGCCTCTATGTGCCTCTGGGAGGCTTCGAGCCGTGTGCGGCAAAATGCATGAAAATCCGCTCCAAGCACATCCCGATGCCATGAGACTGGTGGTCCATCAGCATGCTGCAACAGTGTGTCTGTCTGGCCTATAAGATAGTTCAGATGAGCTTCTGTTAATTCCACCTGGATTCTAGACGGTATAACTTCGTGTGCAAGCACGTCGATGATGCGCTGTCGTTCTCGGCAAAGTCTTTCCAGTTCATCGTACCATCCAGTTCCTCTTCTACTGGCTTCTGTGACAGTTGACCTCTCACAGCTCACATCACTGTACCCCAACAAAGTCCTTGTAAATGGAGACAGACTATGCTGGCTACCAAGAATGCCAGAATCATTTGCCTGGCTGTACGAAGATGCCTGCGAACGGCCAGCAGACTGTAAAAGACATGCATAGTTACCATACTGTGGAGAAGAAACACTTCTCTCATTACCAATATGCAGAAGATTATCGGCATTTTTCATCCTGTATTTCTCCAGAATTTTATCGGCTTTATTGTTCACTGCTTCTGGACTTCGATTCCGCAGGAAATCTTTGGTTCTGATCACTTCCAGATCACTGTTTGATGCCGGTGATAGTGTATGCGACATAGACTGAATGGGGCTAGAATGTGACAGACCACTTTCACGATGGGACACAAGTGGTAAGTCATCAATTCTGCCTTGATGACTTGAGTCACTGCTGGAGAAGCTATGGCCTGCTAAGTCTAAATGCTGCAAATTTTTACCCGACATATCTACCAACAATTGTCCATTGTTAACTGTTGCATGTGTGCCGTGCATATCAGAAGCCCAGTCGGTGGATGTGAGTATGGTGCCATTGACTGAAGTGCCATTGTAAACAGTCTGAACTGGTGCACGATACCCTGTTGGATCACTGCCAGATAATGGTAAACCTTTGCAAGGCAGTGGTGAATGTGCACTATGGACGATACCTCCTTGAGCTGTTTGAGTACCACACTTGTATAATAAACCAGTATCATGTGACAGGGTGTGACTAGGTGGCATGTCAGTCGTAATGCTTGTGCCTAAAGCCTGCTCACAGGGATGACCACTCCAGTTGTCAATCATGTCACCAGCATGCAAAACTGCAGCTGCAGCATTACTGACAGCTGTCACTGATGGATCACTGAAGCTGGAACATAATCTTCCGATAACTGGACTCGAGGCATTCTGAAGATCGGCACAAGGCATGGCTATAACAGGCATGCTGCTAGCAGCTGATCTCAACTGAGATGTAACAACACCAGCTGAAGGAGATGATGATTCCATCCTCGGCCTATTTACTGGTGACGTATGCAATTCTGGGCTTGACGCTGTAACGGAAACAGCTAATGGAACATTGATCCAGGCAGCAATCTGATTTCCACGTTCCACATCACTCCAGTGTGTCGTTTGTGTTGCACATGCCTTCTGATCATTCAGAGTTTGTGTTTCAATAACTCGCATCTCTGGATAGGTCTGGGTTTCAATGGTTCGGCCAGATAACGACCGCAAAACATGTTCAGCAGAAAACTGGCACTGATTATCTGTCCTGTATGGCAAAGACTGAGTGCTGCAAGTCCTCGGTGATAGTTCATCCAGCTGACGGGTTTGAACAGTATGGCTCTTCCTGATTTCATGGCGAACATCCAAGTATGGTATCTCTTTATAGTCAACAATGTTTGACTGCTCGTTACGTCGAAGAGATTCATCCACTTGGCATCCAGCAGCCATAGTTGCTGGCATCTTCACTGTATCCGACTGCATCACGTGACCACTCCGATCTGATACAGTAATTATAGGTCTGTCGTCATGCATCGCACAGCCATCAATGGTAACTGTTCCATCACTGCCAGAAGTCAACCGTTTCACACCTCGACCATCATCTTGATGCAGCTGGTGATTCTCAGCTGTTTGGGCTTCTGCCTCCATCTGACTTCTTCCGGCTAACGGCAATGGCAATAAAGACTGTTTGGCATGAGCTTCATTCAAAGATTCATTGGTCTGAATCACCACCTGATGACTAAAAGCTGGTAGTGATGCATCACTCTTTGCCAATACTCCAACTGATGTCTGTGTACCTGGCTCGTTATGTTCAAATTCCAAGCACGAAGCAGTAGGCATCTGATAAGGTCCAACCTTCCAGACGTCTGAAGTAAAGTCATCACATATGCCACTGCTGTCAGCATTCTGGTTATTAAAATCAGCACAAGACCAGGACTGTCGGGTTGGTGTAGGACACTCGGTGTCTGCTGACAATAAGCAGCTATCAGAAGAGGATGATGTCAGCACACCACAGGCATGTGAATGAACTGGTATGAAACGTCGAGTGTCAGCACCATCTTCATTGGGATATGTCGACTGCTCGGACAAAAATCGTACCATGTCTGAGCGATTACTTCCGACTGCTTCCAGGCTACTGGCGCCATGTCCGACAAATACATACGTTATGCTGTCCATAGACTGCGTCCTTTCTGCAACATCGTCATTTCTTTCATGTTTCAGTGTAATTCTGTATTCATCTGTTGGAGTCACAAATTGCTGACCTTGATCGGTATTACCTTTCGTTTGTCTGAATGGCATGCCACACGTATCATCTTGAGTATCATGATGATGGACTCTCACACCATCATCATACGAGGTTTCACCAGATCTCGTGATCCTTACTGCAGGAACATCACCAATGTGCTCTTGCCTCTTCTTGTTTGCATCATCTCTTTGCGTAGATGGTAAGTCATGATAGCATGGTAGGAAATTCGCAAACTGTCCAAACTCACCTCCAATAAATTTATCCTCTTCAGTATCAGAATCAATGCTATCTAATGACGAATATAACGGAAGATCTCTAAAGATTGGCAAAAGGTCTTCAAAAAGTGCACTTGTGCTGCCCAACAGTTCTTGGTCACTCTTTGATAAGCTGGAGTTGGCTGATATATGCTGTGGTCGATGTCTTCTCCGGTGACTGCTGCAGCTTCGATGGGCAGATACAATGTTCATGTCAGAATGTGAGCGCACAAGTCGACAATCAGGTTGTATGTCGGCAAAGTCCACTGACTTAGAGCGGAATAACTCAAGTCCGAGGTCATAAACCTGGGACCTGCCAGCTGAGTGCCTTGAAGCTGGAAACTTGTATGAACCGGGTGCATCGTGAGGTGAGCTTTCACGGTTAACTGTGATGTGGCAATTATCAGGTTTCCTGTCCGATGATCCCTGCAGAGTTTCAGCAAGACTACCAGTAAAGACTGACGATGCACCACCTGCTGTCATCCATGCTCCGGCAGTTTGTCTATCAGTGGCAGCATTCATGCCTCTCGACAGATCTCTGTCACGACTTCGCCGGGTAACTACAATACTGTCGTTCTCCTCTCTGTGAGTAACTGCATTATGTTTTGAGGATGCATTATACATTATAGCTTCACCATGACTTGTTGCAGCAGCTGCAGTAGCATAAGAGCAAATGGTTATTCGCTCATCACTAGTCTCCTGTGAATCCACACTATGTCGTGGTCTGATCTCAATATCAAGAGCACTATGCCAGAAGCTCTCGGGATATGGCTCCGCCACTTCATCACGCAGAACATGCTCCGGACCAGGCATGAACTGTGGTCGCTGAGTGCCAATTGGCTGCAGACCGATCGAATGATATTCGTAGTCTGTACGCCGGCCCAAGCCGACGGTCGAGTGACCACTCGTGATAATTTCCACATCGTGCTGTGACGGGTATTCTAAGCTGTAGCGTGGTCTTTCTGGCTCGAGATCAATGCCCAGCACCTCCGTGTCTGTAAGTTTACCAACAGTCTTCACAATCTTTGAACTGCTTCGATTTTGTACTTTGCCATCAACAGACTTCACCTGTACTGACGAACTGTCAGCACACACTGCAGACCGTGCAGCGTGTGTGGATGTGTTGTGACTGACTGCTGTGCTATCTCCAGATGTCTGCTTGCTACCCATTCTTACGTTTTCATTCTGTGTTGGATGTGGATGGGAAACTGCCTGTTGTGGACATATTTGACTGGACATCTGCTTAGAGTTACACTCAGCATCATCTAGTTTGTGTGCTATTGCACCAGCTGTGAGCTGATCACAGCCAGCATGGGCAGACTCGACATATGACATTGGTATTCTATGATCACTTTCTGTCATCATTTCTAAATCAGCAACGACAGGCACATCAACATTCAGTAATGTTTCTGCACAAGCATATGCGCAGCCACTACCTGCATGCTGATCCAAACCCTCGGCCCAATCCATTATGCTTGCAGACACTGTACCAGCACCATCGCCACCAGAACTGGCCATTCTGACTGTCCACATATCACACACATTCAAGCCTAGAGATGCTACATTTGCTGTGTGATTGTCGGCAATGCCTCTGACGTGACTGCCTGACTTACCATCACCAATGTTGGCATTTACAGAATCACAAGTACCTGATTTGTGAGTACCAGCAGTGGCAAACTTTTCCGCTGATGCGTGGGTCAAGTCTGCAACAACATTATATGAGGGAAGACACCCAATGTCTCTGGCTAAAGCTTCAGATGCAACTATGCTCTGTTCACTTACCGAATCTCTGTCAACAGTGACGTCTTTCCTATGCTCTTTGCTGTCTTCACAGAAACCTGACACTTCTCTACCAGTATGGTCAACTTCATAGTTTTTGCTGCAATATTCTGTATAATTTGCAGGAACCAAACCAACGCTGCCAGCTTCTCTCGCCAGCATACTTGAATCATCATGTGCATAATAACAGGGTGTACTTGGGCTGAATTGTCCAGATGTGCAAGTGCTGATATACAAATCATTTGTTTCAACATTCTGAACTTTCACACATCCATCCACACTACCTGGCAAGAGACGTTCAATTCTGAATGCATCGATGTCGCTGACACCTGTTGTTACTGGCTCGTTGTGCTGACTGTGTTGATAATCAACTAGCTGTTGAGTGAGCTTCGACAATCTGTCAATTAAATCTATGTCATCAGTCAGCAATGAAAGCTTGCTGACAACATGCTCATCAGTAATCTTCTGATCATCTGCTGCTGCATCAGTGCCATGAATGGCAACAGCTGTTTCAACTGGTAGTTGTTGATGACGACACACACTGCTGTCTTCATCCGACGTCAAATGTAACACTGGAAGTCCACTGAAGACATCAGTTTGTTGATGTTCTCTTATCACTTCAGTGTCAAATGCATGTATGATGGCATGTCCGATATTACTTGGCTGTTGGACCTGCAGGTCACCAGCTGTTACTTGCGTTGACCTCTGACGCTGCATTGCATCACTTTCAAGCAGTAACTGATCAGTTACCACACCTTTATGAAGACATAACAATGCTGTATTGCTGCAGTCAGGCTCAGGACCAGTAACTCCATTATCAACAGTCTGCTGCTCTGGTGATTCTATGACTGATCGTGACTGCAGTGCAACTGGCTTCTTCTGTTCTGTACTTTGTTCTACAGCCATTTCACCACTTTTCTTCCGATTCTGAGGTGCAGTGGTTATGATGATGCTGCTTTCTTCAGCTGCTGACGAATCAACTGATTTGCTACAAACTGCCTGGCCCATCTTCAACACCGTGTTACTTGCAGTGTCTGCCAGTTTACTACAACTTACTGAAACAGCTCCATTCATATGATCTGCAGCTACATAATGAAAATTCTGCCTCGGCATTTGTTCTGAATCACCAGCTTTCTCCTTTAGCAGTGAGACAGTGCTAGCAATTTCTGGACACAAACTGACACTTTCGTTGAAGGAGAATGCCTGGTCTGTTACTGCAATGACATCAGAATGCAAAGCATTTGCCACTCCAATGGCAGCTGAAGACAACTCATTTGTCATATGACTCTGATAAGACAATGCTGCTGTTTCCAAATACAACACTTGCAGCTCTGACATACTGTCTGTTGGCATTGCAGTATGTGACAACTGTCTTAAAGAAGCATTTGTAGACTCATAAAACTGAATTTCGTTTAGTGAAGAGGTCTGTGATAAGGTTTTCTCCTGTGAAGCTTGGGCCTCTTCTGATGGCAATAATGATGAACTATGACCATACAATCCTGCATTCTGATCAGATGCTTGTGGCTCATCAACTGTATAAGCACCTGCTGATGAGGCAGTAACAGTTCTTGGCTGATGACAGCTGCTAATATCGCCATCATTAAGCCGCTGCTTATCCCAGCTTCTCTCATCTGCATCTGTAGGCTGTTCAGGTCCATCCACAACACTGATCAATGGTGTCTCATTTACTTCACCAACAATACGAGAAATATGTTCTACGGCCGGTAACACCACACTTGGTGTGGCTTGACTACTAGCAGGTCTACCATCATTCATTGACTGCTGTTGCTGCACAACACCGGTTCCTTTGCTAACTACTGCAGCATAAAGCACTACATCTGCTTCCATTTCAGACATTTTCTCCCCCAAATCTTGTATAACTGCCGCATCTGCAGTTCCAGCAACTATGCTGTGACTACCAGTGTAATTAACTGTAGCTTGCAGACTGGAAATGGACTCAATCATTGTTGCACTGCTCATCTTAGACTCATCTGTCACATCAACAACCTCAAGATCATCTTTGGGCAATGCACTAATGCCAGCAACGTGATCCAGATCAAAAGGACCTGAACTATAACCATCAGGGAACACATCGCCATCAGATTTCTTCTGTAAAGCATTTGCCACCTCAGTAGCAGTAGAAGACATTGCATTTGCCACACAACTCTCCTCAGATAACACTGCTGCCTCTGAATCCAACACTTGTAGTTTTGATGTTCTGTCCATTGGCATATCAACCAAACTGTCCTCCAGTGCTGTTACACTGATGTCAACTGCACTGTGAGTGTCACTACTTCCGAGTTCTATTCTGCATACTGTTGGAGATTCCTTGACAGGAACACTATACACAAGATCTGCAGTCTCACTGCATGTGCCAGGTTTGGCAATAGATACACAAGCACTGGCAGCACTGCTCTGCTGAAGAAACTTCTGTCCTAAGTCACTTACTTTTGTCGTTCCATCAACCGCTTCCACAGTGCTTGTGGCAATGATATTTAGGTTCTCCTCATCATCTGTAGCACTGTATGTATCAGTTGCTGTCTTGTCCCCAGCAGTGACATTTTGACCCTCGGAATTCACATCTGGTCTTCCTTGTGGCAGAACTGTCATATCTTGGTGTTCCTTGGTCACATGTTTCTCATCATCATCACTAATAGTCAATTCCTTGGTAACACTGTCAGTGTATAGGTGATCAGTGTCCTTATCACCTGTGTTGCTTTCAGCAACTGAAGAATAACGAGAATCCCTAGCTAGAGTAACCATCTGACCTTCAGTATCTCCTGGTAAACAGGGCAGTTTACTACATTCAGCTTCACTTAATTCAGTTTGTTCTGCAACAACTGCATTTCCTTGTGCCGGCTCCAGTTCTGAAATATTCAAATACCTGTTCTCATCGTCAATGCCATCATCTGCTAC
>Ga0049105_1000547_pt1 | contig 13505 bp, 10 predicted proteins | sample WorMetvaBAHAMAS1_FD_61260 | JGI IMG/M metagenome (GOLD analysis project Ga0049105, IMG submission 61260) | Worm MetaG Olavius vacuus BAHAMAS.1 | ecosystem: Host-associated > Annelida > Digestive system > Unclassified | place: Germany: Marburg | collected 2013-04-09
AGTGCACCCATAAAGCCCTAGTTGTTTTTGGGGGCCGATTCGCGGCGGGGAGGGAGAAAACACTAACAGAAGGGGAAGAGGAGAATGGTTAGGGGAAGGAAGGGCAGGGAAAAGGGAGAAAGATATATGGGGAAGAAATGGAAGGGAGAGGAAGAAAGGGGAAGGGAGGAGCCTTCGCTGCTTGACTCCTCCTTACAAGATCCTAGATCCGTCACTGCCGGGCTGCGTTAAGTTACTGAGCAAGAAGGTACGATTCAGCTATTCGCTGTAGCAAAATGTTTAAAGATAGACACGTTGCTGCATGCAGCAGATAGCTGAATCGTACCTTCTTGCTCAGAAACTTAACGCAGCCCGGTGTTCATTTTGTCAAAAATAGTCATGTGTGGTGCACTACGTTGCTGTTAAAAACTGTTATTACTACTCAGTCAGAGGCACATATATCTGTAGTCCATGAAGATAGCACGAAGTTGGGTTAGAGCTTCCGACCATTTTACCGTAGTTAGGACGCTAAATGTATGGCCTAATCGTGGATGTACAAAAATTCAAGCGTTACAGTATTATAATACAAAATGTAGCGATTATGATTTTTTTCTTGTATTATCTCCATCTTTCATCTTGGTCAGTGGCGTCAAATATGTGCTCTTTGAAAGTCTGTGAAACAGTTATAGATGTTTTCGTTATATCATCTTGCCTTTATCACAGTGAGTCTTAGGTTGTACGGTACTTCTGGCTTTCATGAAATCCGCTTGCTTGTCTGACAAATGTTTTTCGTCTGTGCCTTTAACCTTTCTATTATGTCCGTCATCAAGACGTGGCCAAAGTGGCAACATTCTGTACTGTAGTGTGTGTATTTCACTAATCTCTGTTACCACCAGTATTGACTTTCCACTGTGTTAGTGTCTTTCCTTTTCCACACTCTTACACAATCTGTGTATCTATTTCAACTTCTCTTCGCCACATTTTATCATTTCGACAGTGGCATTATCAGTTCCTGGACTTATATTGCTTTCAACCGTTTTATTGGAACATCTACTTTCTCCATTATTGTCTTGCTTTTCCTCTCCGTAAGTGCTATGTGTTTTAATTCATTTATCACTGTCTCTGAGTTGATTACTCCAGTTGTTTACCGTTACGTACATTTATTAAAAACGTGTAGAGAATCTGAAGTGTGAATTACTGATGTAATTGTCAGGATATCGGATTTATGATCACGAGGTTGCGGATTCAACTGCCGGCTGTATTACCACTTTAAGAGCACGTAACGCAGCGCAACGCTTACATAGCAATCTCTGCCGTTTGGCGCTATAATTCGGTACCAGAAAAACAGCGGTGATACCTTACCTTGCCTCACGGAAGGTGACCCTATAGGTCTGGGGTAGTGTGGACTCAGTGGCCCAATAAATGGAGATGAACACTCCACCTTGCCATGAAGAGCTTAGCACCGACACTCTTACCTCAATAGAATATCAAATCAAATCAAATCAAATTTATTTTTCAGTAGCAATATCTTCCAGCCGAAAATGGACACCATTTTCGCCATTTCGTGATGACGCCAGGTCGCTGTCAAATTTTATTTTACTTTGGTAAACGAACAGCCCGAACTTACTTTGAGAATTCAGCCACTTTCGATTATGTTAAAGTTATGTCTCGTGACGTTGAAGTTTTGATACTGCTTTAGGTACTCTGTACAGCAATACGAAAGCGTCTGTGCACTGCGCATTATCACATATGTTTATTATAATTTATGCAAATGACTAGAACTTCAGTTAGATTTGTGTTGTGAGAACTTTTTGTATTTCGCATTAACAGCAGCTTTCAGATTTTGACATCTTTTTTTTCGTAGAATATACTTTATGTTGTGCTATGAATCTGTGTCCATTTGCGTGACGAGATAAACAACAAACAGAAGAATATTGTATAGAAAGCTACAGGACAGTAGTGACGTGAAAAATTATCAACTCGCCAAGTGCAGAAGTTAATTAAGTACTAATAATTGGAAACATTGTACCATAGGCTTAGATCTGCCTGTAATTCTGGGGGGACGCATGGCGGGACTTACTATAAAAGTCCAGTGTAGAGGCATAAAAACACATTTTCTTACATTGTAATGCAAGTAATCTGGTACTTAAAATTTTGCAACAACAAAATCTGGGGGGACAATCCCCCCGCTCCAAATTCTGGGGGACTTGTACCTGTACATTTTACAGTTTTTTTGTGATGGGTATAGTGCTGAAGTAGCTTACACATATCAGTGATACCACCCAAATTTGCCGAAAATATGAATAAATGTTAAATCACAATTTCTCAGTGTTATGCACTAAGCGTAAAACAATTGAGAAACGATCGTACAATGAGGTATAATATTTACTAATATGCCTAATAAACTAACAGTTAACGAATTGCAAGGAAACAGCTTTCGTCCTTTCGATCAGAACTTTTTTAAAGCTATTGGCCAAGATGGTGCGCTAATTCGCACGACACTTGCGCCGTCACTGCTGCTAATTGCGTTGCTTCTGCTGCTGCCGCCGCGCAAATTAACTTCTCTACCTGGATGGCCAGGTGGCAGCAGAAAAGACTAGTGGCTTACACACACCAGGACTGTAAGTACATCCTTGCAGTCGAACACTCGCGATATCTTTACATCATCCTATACCACAGCTGCTGAAACTGTGCGAGAACATGGTCGCGTTAAGCTATTCAACAAGAAGGTACGATTCAGCTGTTTGCTGCATCAAAATGTCATGTGACACCTTCCTGAGTGAAGCGCTTTATGAAGCAGATAAAGCACTGGAAAAGTTCGCTGCAGCGCCGCGGGAGTGTGTGTGTTTACAAGATGGCGGACAGAGCAGACGGTGAATCGCAAATGTATGTTTTATTTTGTTATTTTGCGTAGTATGAGTATTAACAGCCTCCATCTTTGTTTACATCTATAGACAGCTGCATTTCAGATCTGCTTCGCTGCAAACGGTTAAGTAAGTATGCCGCAAGACTGTGAAGCGCTAACTTGCATGCACTTGCCCGTGTTTCCGCTAGACATCGTATCAGACGCCGCAGTGTTACTCATATCACTGCTTCTTCACACCAGTGAAGTAAGTGGCCGGGCTTAAAGCGGGTCGTAATTGACGGTTAGTGTTAAAATTTACTAAATGCAGTTGTTTTTGGCAGATAATACTTGTAAATTCACTGCTGTCGCCGTTTTCTCAATTCCGCCGAAGAGAAGTCGCTTATTTTTGCGGCGCTGCTAACAGCCGGTAACGCCGTTCGTAAACAAAAAATAGCGAGTGCTGAGGAGAGAATTTAAGTTTACTCGAAAAAGTCGGTCACCCGGACACGAGTCTTTCCAGGCGTAATGAATTAGGCGTCTACTCCCGGATCTCTGGCGACATCATTGAACAGCTGCGCGCGACCGGCGATTTAATTTCGAGCAACACAGCGCCAGTAAAGACCAAACCATTTCTGAAATAAATAAAATCTAAAAAATATGCCGAAACTTGTTCGATTCAAAAATGCCTTAAACCTTCAAGGCGGAAAGTCGACGGGACAACAAGCTGAATTAAGTCACTTTTGTACGTGGTTTGTGGTTTCCAGTAGCTGTAGTTGCGCTGTGCCGGACAAAGCTTTGACGCTGTTTAGTCGGCATTTTAGCTGCCAGCGTCCAAAGGGACGTAAAGCCTGTCGCTCGCGCTGCCGGACCAGACGACAATTCTATCGACGGCGCCGACGTCGTCCTCTCAGCGCCGATCGTAGTGACGGCCGAAACTGGCGGTTGCGCGCCGGCCTGTTCGGTCCGGTCCGGTATTAAGGCGGACTACGATCGATCAGGCACCGACGTGAACGGCGGGCGTCTCTCGCTGGCCGCCCGGCGACTTGAGCGACGTCGTCGGACGTCGACGTTCGTCGATCGCCCTCGATGCACGCCGCACAGCCTGGTACTTAGGTTGTAGCCTGAAACGGCACCACTCGGTAACTCAACTCAACTCCATTGTGACACTTTTGCAGCTTAGATAGCTGAATTTTGTTAAATACACAGTTGCATAATGTAAACGTCTGTTATTTAAAAGATGAAAATACAGAATATAACATAAGCACAACACAACGTGCAATACTGTGAAACTAACGACCAGTAATATCAATTATTATCAATCGCTTCTTCATGAAATTGTTTAAAACGAATAATATAGAAACCGTTACTTATGCAGTTTAATTTTGACCTGCCCAGTACTATTTTGAAAAAAAAGAAGTGATATTTTTGCTAGAAAATATAGGTCGTGTAGTAACGCTTTTTGTACGGTGGTAATTAATGTAGCCTAGTTCTTTATAATTTCTATTTGTTTTTTCATTATTTGCTATTATTGTCTGATGATGAATAAAGTTGTATAATAGAGAACATGGAGGATAGATAGATAGATAGAGCAAGGTTTAACGTCCCGCCAAACACATTATAGGTCATATCGGAGACGGGTTTTTTTATGGGTCAAATGACCCAACCAACAGTGTCAAAGCACTGAAGGAAGATAGGTCCTAAGGATTAGACTTCAATCCCATCAGGTCCACCCACCGTGCTCACAATAATACAACAATTATGTAGTATGAAACAAAAATACACAAAATACACACAGACAGAGGAGAGAAGAAAACGGGAGAGTCTGTGTAATAGTATAAGCTTGTTATTTCGTACTCTGTCGTGATAGTGGCTCAGCGCATACTGAGCAATATCGTCTAGTGCGAGTAATAAACTCCTGGTGATTTCTATATGATCTCAACCTAGAATTATGTGATAGCATCTTTGGCTCCGGCAGAAAATGGTGCAGGCAAGAAGTAGACTTGTACTGGTACCCATGGAACTGGTGAATCTGCAGCACCGGTGTACGTCATGAATGGCTCACAACGATGGTGGTTCTTGGCGGCTCTGAAGAACCAAAAGGTTAAAATACAGTTCAAACTTCAAACTTATTGTTCAGAGTATTGCTTTTTCATGATGTTATTATATAGTTCTACTTTGTTAAGCGTCAAATGCGCTTACAAATGTTTCTGTAATACCCCGAACCCGCCGAACAACAGGATGCGACCTCTCCCGGACCCAGCCAGCCTACAGCCGTGCGCCGGATGCAGGCGCTTCCACGCATTAAACATCCCTAACTAACACAGGCTGCTTACTGGCCTGGTCAACCACCAAATACTGTGGCTATAGTGTTCGGGGTTGCCAATATGTACATCTTTATTCACCACCAAAATGGTAGCACACAAGAGAGAAGAAAAAGAGAAGAAAAAGCTTAGCTCAAAAGAGAAGAAAAAGCTTAACTAGCAGAAAAATGCCGCATAGTACTGTATTACGAACTATCGAACGGAAGCTGAAATGTTATATTGCTACACTCAGCAAACTGCTTCTGAAATTACCAACACGTTTAACCAACAATACTTGGCAGTTCATTAGTAGTTAAAAATTCGTAATGACATCCACGTTGTTAGTATTAAATACTTTCATCAGAAAGCGAATAAATACAGAGTCCAGGAGAGCACAGTTGTGAGTTGCCTCGAGGTCCTCACCACGGAGGGTCTGGACACAAAGAACCAGGTTACTGTTAGCACTACACTCTAACACAAAACACACACGACACGTAAAACACGGCTCTTTCAATCACCACGGTGCGACAACCATTGTCTGGTCCGACCTTGGGCAGCTCACTTCCGCCGACCATGTGTGATCCAGCGCTGACATTCATGGACAGCGCGCTATTCTGCACAGCGCACGAAACACTACCGTAGCTCCTCCGTGACATGCGTTTCTCTTCCGTGACAGCTTCCGCTGTAAGAAATGCTGCGCAGACACAAATATACTTACTTACTTACGTACTACGCATCGTAATTCCTTCTCGGCAACTAAGCTCCAAGTCGTTCTAACCCACGTATGTAACGAAGCTACCATGCTGCACCGACAACCTTTTGGCCCTCCGGTAAACGGGCGCAGACATCCGCCTCTCGTCTCCCTTCCGACGCTCGTATCCCGTATTTGCTGTCGTCGGCGATGGTAGTGCCGACGAGCATGCCGCCTACTCCCTCGTCGTCGTCGTCGTCGTCGTCACTGTCACGGTCGTTTTGTTGTTGTTGCTGTCGTCGTTGTCGTTGTCGCGAATGTCGTCGTCTTCGTTATTCTCGTCATCGTCGTCGTAGTCGTTGTCACTATCATCATCGTTTTATTGCTGTTGCTACTGTAGTTGTTGTTGTTGTCGTCGTCGTCGTTGTCGTCTTCGTTATTGTTGTCGTCTCCGCATCGTCGTTGTAGTCGTTGTAGTCGTCATTGTCGTCGTCGTTGATGTCGTCGTGTTGTGGTAGTGTTGTTGTTGTTGTCGTTGTCGCTGTTGCGAATGTCGTCGTCTTCGTTATTCTCGTCATCGTCGTCGTCATCGTCGTTGTAGTCGTCATTGTCGTCGTCGTTGATGTCGTCGTGTTGTGGTAGTGTTGTTCTTGTTGTCGTTGTCGCTGTCGCGAATGTCGTCGTCTTCGTTATTCTCGTCGTCGTCGTCGTCGTAGTGGTTGTAGTCGTTGTCACTGTCATCATCGTTTTGTTGCTGTTGCTACTTTTGTTGTTGTCGTTGTCGTCGTCGTCGTCGCCGCGCAGAAAATTTCGACGAGCAAATTTCTCGACCGTCACGTTGTGTTGCTAAGCAGCGGCGCACAGCGACGCAGCGTTATACAGTAGAGAGGCCTCGGCGTAATAAGAGGAAATACCGATCATAGTGACTGTCAACATTGTATACGTGAGCTGGTGGGCCACAAAATACAGTATCAGATATTAAGATGCGAATATACTAAAATGGCGAAATGAAAAAGTTAACAACAAAGGTTCCGATGTAACACAAGCCTTATCTTCCTTAACTAATACCACACACGCTGTATCACATGAAAATGATATACAAACGACAATAGCTCATAGTTCATTGCCGCCTGCAATATCATTGACCAGCGGTTTACATTGACAGGGCTAATAGAAAATAATTAAGTTATAGACCGAGTTAAAACCGAGCATAAAGATTCACAATGTAGGCTTAAGCACAGCAGATAGATCTTAAGCTACTATTGGTATGCTTGTTGAAAAAGAAAAGTTTGTAGATGACGTTTAAAAGTGCCAGTGTCTGTCAGTTCGTGAAGTGCTGAAGGCAGACAGTACTGTAGTGATGTCCCCGCCACAATTTGGACTTACGTCCACCAAGTTGCACCAACCACCAACAAAATTCACACGACAACATAAACGAGTCAGCACGTGTCTATTCTGACACAGTTACAGTTGCCGACTGATTATGTATCGACTAAACACACACCGCGCCTTCATGTGTACGTAGTCAGACAGAATGGAAGACGGAAAAGTAACTTCGTCGCCGCACAAGAGCGACCTAGCCATGCCCACTAACTCTGCGATTGGTCCGTCGCCTGCACCGAGGCGTGCGGCGACATCAAAGAATCCCACAACTTGCACACTCTCTAGTGACGTAATGTCGGACAACTTCATGTACCACCTTGCCGACTGACTCCAAGTCCGAGACTGTTACGTCATCAGGACTACATAGACGCCACGTAGACGTCGCGATGGCGCAGTAGTCAAAGTCCTCACACCATACATGAGCATGTGACGGTAATGGCGACGGCGTTAAGTACCACCGGCGAGTTTGCCAAATATCTACCTTACCAAATCATTTCATTTTCTCTAATAGCTCGAGAATTTTTCGCTGAATATTTTTGCATAGGCATACAACGCTGAATTGAGGAAAAATGTCAATGCCAGTGTAATCGATTGACTGGAAAGATTCGTCTCCAAAATAACCTACGTATTGAGCGGGATGTTAAAGTCTACTTACTTACTTACTGCAGGAAAACAATTCACACATTCATTACTGCTTCACAGCTCTGGCTGCGAGAACCGCAGACTTCAATGTCAATGTCAGTGTCATGTAATCAAAAATGTCTAGCGTGGCTAAAATATCAAAACTTGCATAGACCACGAGGGCGTAGTGTGATCAAAAGACAATGTCAGGAAAAAACTGGCGAAAAAATGTTCTAAGACTTCGACGGAAGGAAGACAGAGAAGAAGATGCTTGGATGTCGGATGGCAATGAGTTCCAAAGGAGTGATGCAGGTGCGATGATGTTGCATAACCAATTCAACCGATAAATCGTGATTATGAAGCGGTATCAAAATTTTTACGGTATTTCGATCGCTGGCATATTAATATCGGAGTTTTCGTGTCGTGTTATGTGGTGACTGGTGACGCTCTAATGAGATTTGGAGTAGGCTACTTGAAAACAAGTATTAGCATCTGTAAATCTGTGCTTCTGAACGCAGCCGGTTATAACTTATCTGGCAGCTGTGTGGTTACAGCAAGTACTCAGAAAGACGTCCCTTTGCTTCTAGACACTCTCGTACTATCGCGTACAATGACAATCGCTTTTAATCAAAGTTTTTTTCGCTAATAAAAGTCTTAAAAGTGATGTAGAAATTTCCACATGCAGCCAATTGCTGGAAAAAGCTGCCAATAATATACCCAAGAACTAGTAAAAACGACTGTAATCTGTTTATGCTGTATACAAATATATTTTAACTTTTTTGAGATGTCTTTTACCATTCCCAGCGTCTCCTGGGCAACGTGTCACCCAATGTGACAAGTTTGTGTATTTTGTTTGTAATTATACATTGTTTAAGCTCAAATTGTCATGTATTCCTAAAATCATGTGCTATATCCATTATAAGTATGAATTACTTAAGATTTACTTCAGTTTGTGATACATCATACGGTTTCTTTGTTCTTCTGTATCAAACGTTGTATGGCGAATAAAGATTTCATATCTCAATATAGAATGCATACATCGCCTATACGCAACGACGCAGGAGCGCTGCTGTTTGAGCAATAATCGCTCGTCGTCGGCGCTCGACGTACATTGTATCGATGTAATTCCACCTTCGCACACGACACGTGATGGCGATAGCCTGTCAACACGTTGGTGCCAAGCGATTCTCCTCCGGGTGAGATCGTCGAAAATGGCCGCTGCCTGTGCCGCTGTAGGACAAAGAGCAATTTTCGTTTCGTCGACGAGGAATTTATCGGTGGCGCGCGCGCAGCGTTGATCCACCGCGCTCTCCTCCCGTCCGTTGAATCGGCACACCTTGGTTCTTTCGCTTGGTCTGCAGCTACGGACGGCTTGGAACTTAGCAGGGATGGACTTAAAGGGTTTTAGGAATCTCTAGTTGATGCTGTACGATTGAATATAGAGGCGTTTTATCCCATCACAACCACTGCATCTGGTTTGCAACTCAGATATTTAAGCGATGAAATATTTGTTTATTTTTTTTAAATTTCTTAGGTTCGCAAAGTTTCATTTGGGGTGAAAATAAGGGAAATCGTGATTTTACGAAGAAAGGACATAATTTCGACAATCTTTGCTAGTGAGTTCCAAGTTGCCGGAGACTGCGACACATAGTTGAACACTCTTTCCAAATTCTAGGTCCGCTTCTGCTCAGCAGAAGAAAAGGAAAGCTGATGGTGACGAACGGCAAACTCAAACAGGAGTAGAATTTGAAAAAGTAAAAAAATACTGCATTACGTAGATCTGATATTCATCATGCTTTGAGTTGTCAAGATTACCATCATCATCATGAGCAGCTCCTTGGGCTCAATGCCTCGTTGCACAGTGGCGCAAAGTACGGGACAGCTAAACGACTGTACACGGTGTACAGAACTGTTGCAACTTGCATATTGCACCACACAGGTTGTCATTTGGCTATGATTCTTGCTTGTTCGCCCACTGTGTGCAGATCGCTTTTCCATCTTCTACGTGTTCTTACTCGACGGCTTGTTTACATTCGCGATATCAAATAACAACTGTCAATGATAAAACCAACACGACCCATCAGCCAGCTCAGTCAACAGCGAGAACCTTCAACTGACTTGACCAGTGTAGAGTTAAGTAAGTAAGACTTAGTTATCATCGCCTCTCACAACTCTGTGATGAGCGGGGATTACGAGCGTGATGCTTATCTATGTTTTATGGTCTTGAGTCAGCAGTGAGCTTACACCCAGTGTTATAGACCTCTTACACAACCTCCCGTTACCTTCCCGGTTTTACATCGGTACCAAATTATACTGCTCGACTATAGAGGTATACAAAGGTGTGCACAACTTTCCCATATTGCCACAGGATTCCTCTATCTCCAGTCCGTCCGATCTTCCGCCACTACGACATAACACAGGAGGATCGGTTGGCACTTAACAACTGCAGCAGGTTTGCATCATTTAATCTTAACATATGCAATTAAACTTTGTCCCCGTAGAGCATAAACTGCAAGCGGCAATTAAGTTTAGCTCTCCAGGGATTTGCTGTGTATGTTGAGCACTGATCTGACACCCCCTATCTAAGAGATATAGACTCGCCCTTGCAGTATGAACGCGCCCTCACAGCGTTTGGATGTATTTCACACAGGGGTGTCGCGTACAGTGCCGGCGCAAGCCTAAATGAGCCCGCTCCTCAAATGCTTCTGTGATTCCAACCACGAACTGTTGGACAGTGTGACTGCTTAGGCGCATTTGAGGCGCTTGCTAAAATGCGCGGTATAAATGTCATTATTATTATTATTATTATTATTACGAACAATCGTTTTAATGAGCATCCACCTCTATCCCTCTTTCGCAGCGGCGTATCTTGATTTCAACTTAGAAAGGACAAAAAATTTTCATCAATTTTCCGATGACCTTTTTGGTCATCACTCTCCAGAATCAGTTCTTCAGTTGGGTGGCCCCTTTGTCTAGCCCTTTCTCTGTGTAGCTTTCCTTTAAACCTAAATATAAGGCCTTTCACTACCATATGTGGCCCTTTCACCCCGTAATGAGGCCCTGTTACCCCCGTCAGGCCCACGCCACGCCCGGTCAGGGGATTCGGGGGGGGGGGTGTTTGCGCCGGCTTTGGGCGCGTCGAAATGCCTCCGTCTAGAAAGTGAAAAGCTCTGAAGGTCAAGAGTCACGGTCATATATGTCCCCTTGTGTTCGGCTTATAAAACCAACTAAGATGATTACCGTCTAAAATTGCATCAAAATCTAAACAATATCTTTCAAATTATAGACATTTTTCTAATCAATAAATACGAAAATAACTTTCAAAGTTAAAGGTCAAGATTAAATGTCACTAAAGTCTAACAATTTCCAGGGTTCACCGCAACACATTCCTACCAAATTACATTAATTTCTAATACGTAGTTTTTTTTAGTTTTTATGCGGACAGACAGACACACATACTCACGCACGGACAGACGCCACTAAATACAGTACTTGCTTCGACAGCCTGGTTGACGCACATGTAAATGTTAATAAATTTTCGTAGACGTGTGCTAAATGTCACTGTTTTCATGCATACACGAATGGGGACATAGACTCTAGTTTGAGGGCACTCGCCACCCATCGACCCTTATGTATCACGTGACCCGTTGACAAAAATGGTGTTTGAACCCTAATTCTGGTGGATGTGCCTATACGCACTGACGTTTCTAGCACTGGAAGTTAACGACGAAAATACTCACAATCGTTTTCAATCGCAATCTCTGCTCAATAGTCCATCGCAATTACACCAAAATACTGGATAAAAATTTCACCTGGCCATTTCGTTAAATCAAAGTGTGGATATCTCACCCCCACAGGGGGAGGGGCGCCCCATAACACCCTATACCGTATACATCAGCTGAGACGACACATTTTAAGTAAGTAAGTAAGTAAGTAAGTGTTTTTTTAATGAGACGTCGCATATCAGAAGTCACAGAGTGCCATGTTTGTGCTTCCTGAAAAAGGTGTCCCTTCACCTGTCGTCTGAACAGTCGGCTAGGTGATGTCTGGATTGCGCAACTAGACCGGAAGAGAAGTCCACAAGCGAGGTCCAGCGGCTGCAAAAGTTCTGTGGCCGTAACTGCTGAGTGTTCACGACACCACGCAAGTCGGAACATCAATCGACTCCAGAGAGCGCCGAGTGATGTCGGACACGAAGCAGCAATCATCTGCCAAGTAGAGAGACGCCTGCCCGGACAGCGACTGGCGAACCAGAAATGCCACTTTGAACTTTAGCATATAAAAAGTGAGACCCAAACCAGGGTTCCACCACCAAAGTTTGGAGGCATGGCCCCTCTGCCCCCCCCCCCGCATGAATGATTCATTAATTCATTACTGCTGACTGGTGACATAAATTGTAGGACGTCGGACCTAGAATCGAGAAGTCGTGCATAAAAACCTTGGAAAGTTTTTTTCACACACTTTTTTCTCTGTCGCTCAGTAGTATAATTTTTTACCGGGAAGTTATGAAAGAGGTGCGCTCTACTGTCTGTGACACCGGGCGTAAACTCACTACCAGACTCAAAAGCGAGGCACCAAGACGTACCATTCTGGGTGACGTTTGGAGTACCAGTTTGTCACTGAGCGGTCGCTGACGGCGCTGACGACGACGAAAACCGATCGCGCCGACGTCGTTCTTTCTCGCCGTCGCTCTTACGACGATTACGGGCAAGGTTGAGAGGGTCCCGGACGACGACAGAGCCAGTATCGGTCGCCGCCCGCCCGCGCCGTTCCTGTCTGTACTGAATTATTTTATCGACGTCTCGACGGTCTGCCGTGTCGGACGGACCACCGACCGTCTTAAGCTCGCGAGACGGGGAGTGGAGGGGAACGCTGGCCGAGGAAGGGACGGACAGACTGGGAAGGGGCGTTTCGACGAAGGACGAACGCCGACGTCCAGACGCCGCTCGGCTGAATTCCCGACGGCTATCGTCGGGGACATCCGGTACGAAGATGGACTACGGTCGGAAGGATGGCGTTATTCGACGGGTCGACGAACACACCCGGCCGCTGGTGGGGCCGGCGACAAGTCGGGTGTGACGCTGGCCAAGTGTTATTTTACTTTTGACGTACAGTGATGTAACATCTTAGCAAACTACATGTATGTCAGCCTGAAAACGCGGGAATCATGAAAGTCACTCACAAGTAAAGCATAACACTTAAGTCGTAATTGTCAAGCTGTATTCATTCGCATGAAAAATAGTTCCAAATAGTTTCGATCCCATTCGTCAAAACGAATGTTTGACGATGAAAATTCATAAAAAAATATTTACTGTCATTATTTACATGATGGGCCAAAAACCTGACCATATATTAAAAGTGTATGACTCCTGTATATGATGACGTAGGAAGGCGTTCAATATATCAAAATGTTCAGCTCCTGATTTTTGAATGTCTCCATATTTAAACATTCGTCGCATAAAATAAGAGAAATGATACTACACCGAAAATACTATTAGTAAGGTAAGGTAAGGTAAACGTGGATTTGTATAGTGCCTCGTCGTGAACACACCTCTAAGGCCCTCAGGTACGGCACGCGTTCTCAAGGGATCTCACAGTTTTACCTGCACACCCCGCGTTCATCCGCTAACGGAATGAACCATACCTGCCTTTGCCTTCCCAGCCGAAGATGGTACTCATTTACCGA
>Ga0049105_1000548_pt1 | contig 13499 bp, 7 predicted proteins | sample WorMetvaBAHAMAS1_FD_61260 | JGI IMG/M metagenome (GOLD analysis project Ga0049105, IMG submission 61260) | Worm MetaG Olavius vacuus BAHAMAS.1 | ecosystem: Host-associated > Annelida > Digestive system > Unclassified | place: Germany: Marburg | collected 2013-04-09
TTTTTCAGGTTTAGTTTGTGGTTGAAATTTTTTTGTAGATGTTTCAGATTTTTAGTCGAACCAGCCGCGCTTTTTTATATTAGTTTTGCTACTGGTGTTACACCCTGATATTGTCGTGTGAAAGGTGTGAAAGGTGTGAAAGTGAGTTGTTCTGTTATTTTAGGCTTTTCATTTGTACATGCAGTTCACTTATGTCTGTAAACACACTGAGACTTTGTTACATATCTTGCAGTAATGCATCTCCACTATTTTGCTATTGTTGGTCTGGTAGTACGTTGCAAGTTAAAACTTAGTTGTATTAATGGTGACCAGCTACTTACTCAAGGTTATGTGCTTGTTTTAGTAGAATTTTGTTATATCTTCCATTTAGTTAACAAAATTGACAGACATGTTTCATTTCATGTTAATTTAGCATTCATCAGCAATTGTTAAACTGACAAGCTATTGCTATTTTTAATGTGTTATTTTTCTGTTTTTCATCACTTATTATTATAAGCTACTCTAGACCTTCTCATGGGAAGCATTATTGTGTGACATTTTCCACTTTTCCATCATTACATGTGTGTATTTGGCATGTAAGTGTCGGTTCATGTTCAGAGAAGCCTGCAGTGCTCAAGTTCTGCTTATGACAAACTTTGTGTCTGTGTGCATTAAGGCAGAGAACTCCAACTGTAAGACACCGATAGTGATGTAATTTAGCCATAGTTTAGAAATTGGTTTGATGTTATTGTGTGAACAGGATACGTTCAATATCATGAGCTTTAGTGCATATCTGTCTGATTAATAATTTTTACTTTAGAATATCGATCCAAAGCAGTCGACTACCTGGCCAGAAAATTAATGTTTTTCTGATAATTTTGTTGCAAAGCATTCCATTATCTAGATGACAAAAGTAATTTCTTATTGTATTGTTGCATTTACTGTTGCTAATAGCGAGTATTTTAGTTGTGGAAGTTTAACTGTAATATTTGCTGTGAACGTTTTTCTGCTGCATTCAGGATGACAATGATGTAGCAGTAAGTGAACTGATCTGCTGATGCTACTGTTGTACATGACTTACATTGTTTGTTTGTTCGCTGATGATGTGTTTTGCTATGAAGAGCTACTTTGGCATTGTTCTGTTACAAAATTTATGTTCTCTCACCAGTTGCATGATTGCTTGCATTTTTTCCCATTTTTGCTTTTTAAAATTGACAAGATTAATGACCGTTAGCTCAGCCACTGATCATTACTTATTTTTGATTAATTGCATTTTAAGTTCAGAAAGCAAGCGATAATTGCCCTACATGCTATTGTCATAAATAAAAAAGTAATGCTGCTAAAACTAAGTTATCAGTTACCTGTGTTTAGTGAATTTATTACAGCAATTTAAAGTGTATTACACTATATAATGACAGTTCATAGCCAATTTTTGTTATAGTGTATAGTCATGTCACATTGTGTTTGACGTACATTTAATGTTCATTTTTTCAGTGCAGTTAATGTACAACTGTTACATAATATTGTGACATTAAGTTTTTCCATTTGTATGTTGATATGACTAAAGTAGTCCCACACTTCGTTAGCCTGCAGGAGACCTGCACATGTTGGCCAATTCTGCGCACGCTAATTATACTGTGTAGTGACAGATGTGTGTGCATGTGTATAAACAATTTGCATTAGCTTCAGAAGTCGCTTTTGCCTGGCACATGTTCACTAATGATGCGTGTTGCTGTGTTTGAGAACAAGTTAGAATTCATTGCCACTGAAGTTGATTTCCTCGCGAGAGAATTGTCCCCAAATATGTGTGAAGCAGGACAGTGAACTCAACTGTTGCATAAGAACTAATTGAAATGTACAGTTTAATAAACTGAATGCTACCACATAGCATACTTCAAGATTTACTTAATTTTTGCTAGCGAAACTTATATTAGATTATAGAGCACTGCAAGCGTACGCAGCCATTGTAGGAAGTAGAGGCCTGTCTTTTTCAGCCCGGCCCATCCTGTCCTCATACATGCCTGGCCCTCCAACTGCCATTCCGGTAAAATTAAACCTGGCCCAGCCCGACCGGTGTTTAATTGGGCCCGACCCTGCCCGGCAGGCTGAAGATCTGTTTTCAGCTTTCACTTTAGGGTTTGGTCCCGGAAGAAAGCGGGGGAATGCTAGAAACTGAAATTCATCAGAAGAATTTGAACATACTTTAAACACATGCAAATTGCAAGTATCAGAACAGTTAGAAAAACCTGTACGGCATTTTACGTTGATTTAAGCAAACTACTAATGGACGATGCATGATACATTCCTTCCCTGGGAAAAGTAGAGGATGCCATTCCCCTGTGTCGTCAACCAACTACACTCCTGTTTTAATTTGGCCCCTTAATTTTAATTTTAATTCTACTTTTAGTGCACAATAATTTATAATTCTCATGGAGTATCAAATAACCAATGCTGGTACAATGCATATATATAAAACGACCATGGACCACAGTAATACAGTAGACCTGTGTAACATTAGAGAAATAGTTCAGGTATTAGACAGAAGTTGTACACTTATTGTACATGCATATGTTACCTTCTCATAATTGCCTGTTTTATATGCAAATTTCGGGTATAATTTCGCATGCAGCCCAGCCCGTGGGCTGCCTGTCCCGTCAGTGGGCTGCCTGTCCCATGCAGACTGCTTGTAGGAAGTAGTCAGTGACTGCAGTTTTTCCGCCAAATATCAGTAAATTGTCGCAGACGGTTCCAGAAACACCAACAAAGTCTTGGTAGCAGCTGTATTTGTGAATTCCACATGACACTTGCCTGTCGGCCTACCAGATAATTCCAACATTTCTACAGCGGAATTAGTAGCCAGTAGCTGATACTATTCAGTATGCACAGCACAAACTGTAAATCTTGCATTCCTTTCATTGCCGCACCCCTCACATGCACACTTTTTTATTTCTTATTGCTTTGTTCCATGAATTTGTGCATTCCAGTTCATCGTTAGCATGTGCTTGCAGATCACAGCCTTTTTTTGCAAAAATTATGCTTCACTGTGCTGAATGTGCTGGATGGTGTGAATTGCTAATGCAGTATAGTAAATGGCAGCAGCTGCAAAGTTTCTTTATAATTGGTTGTTTTAATACTGTCTTCACCTGTAATATTTGCATTTGTTTTCTTGTGTTTGAGCTGTATATTATTTTGTGCTGTCTGTGCTCTCGTTAATTTCATTGTGTAAACACTTACCTTTGTGAATTACGACATTGAATGATTTCAAGTCAAAACAGTCAACTGTGTTGTTAGCTTTAGTAAAACTCTCATAAATTTGATTCTGAAGCTATCTGCCATCTGTTGTTGTTTTCATGTTAATTGTGTAACTTGACTAATAGGTTTATCTCAAGGTTTACTGACAGAGGTGGCACCTTGCCTAAGTGGTAACAGCGTTGCGCATATCAACGAAGTTACCCTATGTCTGGCCTGGTTAGTACTGGGATGGGTGACTGTTCACGAGTTTGTGTCACTTTCGCATTGTCTTGGTATTTAATCAACCACCCAGGTCAACTCAGCCTGGCCATCCCTTCGTGGGTAGGTGCAATGAGTACTACCGATGGTCACGGCCATTGCTAGGGAAGAAACGGTGAGTTCTGCATAACAGTAGGTTCTGTTACCAGGACTGCTGGCATACTGAACTAGTCGGTTAAAGGCGCTGGCTGCTAACCGAACCGGCCATCCGGCCGACATGTGATCATATGCTAGCTTAAACGGATGTAACCCTCGCCGGCTCAAAGCGCTGATAAAGGGGATAAGCTTCCATGCAATGGACCTTGCTGTCTATGTGAGAACCTTTTTCTTCTTTACTGACATTACACAGCAATATGGCAGATCCGATACTGTAGTCACAAAAGGCCCTTAAAAGTTTTATTGCATTTTGTGTCCACATTGTTTTGCTTCATTGTTTACATTTCTTGTAGTAGAGTGTTCTAGCGGTCTGGACTTTTATTGTCGTAACATTCAGTGACATTATTACACTGATCTAACAACTGAATTGTGTGTAATTGTTAAAGTTGCCAGTTACTATTATTTACGTTCATTTATGTTCTTGTTTCACTCAGCTAATTATTTTTTCGGGGTTTTTAATGGATGGTCTGTTAATATGCTGTTGTTCGGGCTCAAAGTGCCGCTAAAGGGGATGAGCTCCCACTCAATGGACCTTGCTGTCTATGTGAGAATCTTCGACTTTACTGACAGTACGCAGCAATGGTCTGTTAATGTGCTGTTCTGTTTATCTGATATTTGCAGGAGGCTTTGGGAAAGTTCACTCAAGTGCTGACGGAAATACAGAAATATCACAACGTATGATGACACGTATTTTGTATTCACTGTCGCTGTCATGATTGTCATTATTATCAGCATCACTGCGTGCACAATTGCACATTTGTAGTTGTGCATATTACAACGTGAGGTTTCAGTCGCATGTGCCTTTATTCTTCTCGTGTGTTTGTCTTGATTTTCTATCTCTTAGGCCATTGAGCCATTGGACAGTATTCTACTATGTCCGTGATGCATAGCCATTGCAAAGCCAGATCTATGGTCTGTTTTGCAGCTGCAGGCTGTGTTACATGTATCAGTGAAGTAATACTGTAAAATTACCTGTAAAATATTACCTGTATCAGCAAAATTGCTGTGAAGTTCGGCTGCATTTTCTCAGCACCAGCAGTATCTAAAATGCAGTACTAAAACAAAATAATGTTTATTCGAGTAAATGATAAAATGGTTTGGTGGATGGCAGAGATGGAGTAAGCTTTTCTTTGTTGGTTGCAGATACTGCTGGATCAGGCGCATCGTTCCATCGTGAAGAGTCTGAGTAACTTCATAAAGACGTATGTATTCTGGACGACAGTTACGTTGCAGCGTCATTTCCGTCGTATGAGCTACCTTTACTTGTCCTGGTGGTTCCAGCAATATTAGTTCATACAGTGGAAGCTTGTGCTGGACTTGAACGAGATACTAATATGGCCGGGGTTCAACTCCTGTGAATAATTTGTGTCAAATTGGCCAGTGCTCATGCTTTGAGATTAATCATTGAGACAGGCAAGAGGGTTTGACATTGTCCTCATTTATGGAAGTTACAGTCTTATAGCAGGATAGAAATGCATACAGGTGGGCCAAAAACTGGACCATTTTTATAAGTTAATATCTCCTGTATATGATGGCACAGAAAGGGGTTCCATGTAGTAAAGTGTTTAGTGCTTTATCTGGAGTAAGACTGGTATTGCAAATATTGCCACATCTAAATATTCTTTTGACGTGTTTAAAGAAACCACACTGTATCAAATATACCAATTAATTTGAGCATGATATTCAACTATTGTACACAGTTACCTCAAAATTCACAATCAACACTGATTATGAATATTTGTACGTTGAGAAGAATTCAGCATGTCTGCTTTTCTGCCTTAATTGCCGTGGCCATTCTTATTTAGCAGTTAGTTTGGTGCCTTTTTGTATGTCCTGACTTTGGACCCAAGGAACACACATCAGATGATTAATGTTAATAATGTGCTAACAGTAATAATAAATCATCCGTTAGCAGTAGATGTTTCGTAGTCATTGTACGTTAATGTGTGTTTGTGGTCCACTGACGTAGTGATATTCGTCGACTGAAAGATTCGCGTCGTCACTTTGAAAAGATCAGTGCCGACATGGACAGTGCGCTAGTGCGCAATGCGCAGGCGGCGCGCAGCAAAGTACAAGAGTGTGACGATGCACACAACTACTTGACGGCAATGACGTCCGGCTTCTATCATACTGCTCTTGACTATGTCTTTCAGGTTTCTTGTGAATTTGTTTGGTTTGTATTCATATTATTTTGTATACGTGATTTCAAGGAGTGAATGAGTAAGGCAGTGGACGTGCAACGGTTTGACCCTGGGTGTCATTGTTGTGTTTTATTTATCGACAGCTTCACAAACAGCTCTGTTCGTCTTTTTGTTAGCTGTTGTAAGGTACGGTGAGGTAATTGACCTTCATTCAGCAGCATCATCCTATTACAGCTCTGTGACACATGGATGTACTTATTTCCCTTTCATGGTCTGGAGCTGGCAGTGTGCCCAAACTCAGGTGTTATGGTTGGTCGACATCTCATCTTCCATAACCTGCCATCACTTTGCTAGTTTGTACACCAGCACTGGTTTATACTGCTTGGTGACATGGGCTCAAAATGTTAGCTAGGTTGATGTGCCTTGTTGCCTATGGACGTACCGGATTCAAATTATTGAAATCCGACAGGAACCGGATGTGCCTGGATATCTGCCGGCATGTGACAGCTACTCCATTGCTCTGCATGCTGATGATATGCTTGAAGTTGAGTAACTTGTGTATAAACTGCAGCGTGTTAATGTCAGTAATTTGATTTGTGTTGTCGTTGTTGCACATTATGTGCTTGTCTGAACGTCAGTTATTGCTCACAAATGATTTGGAGCCAATCAGATTTGATGACATGCACACTCTAATGCTGTTATAGTGGCATTAAAATATCCAGTTGCGATATATGGCGCCGTTCAGCTTTTCAGCATGATCCAGAACTGGAACTGGATAGTAATGCTGCCAGTTAGAACCAGAACCAGACGTTCGGTACGTCTCTAGTATTGCTCGACTGGGAACCAAACCTGTGATCTCTTTATCACCAGTCTGATACTGTGCCACCCACTGTTATGAAGTTATTCTGTTAGCTATTATGGGTCACCAAAATACTGTCTAGAACTTAGCATCCGATCTGTGAGTTTGAGGCAAAGCTGGTTCAGTGGATACAGTACCATGTCCTGTATTTGAACAGTGTCGAAACTTTCCCCATTAAAGTCCCCTTTTATACGTGGGCATGTCCGGACCCTCAGATGGGCGAGTGCTTGTCATTGAAGGATGCTTTGTTTTGTTCCAGTAGCACCATTGCTGTTTATGTGTATTTTGTTTTGTTTTGCATTAATTTTCATAAAACACTTGCTGTTGTTGCTTGCTTTAGGTCAATGTCTTGCACTCAAAGAAGAAATTTGACATTTTAGACACGGTATGATTGAAGCTCAGTAATCTGTAGTTTAATTTCACTTTTAGACGTCTTGTAAACTGTGCTTTCTTCGTGTATAAATTAGGCATTTACTACTGAATATTTACAGTAATTGGATGATATGCATGATGATTATAGTATATTTTGGACTTGTGTTGTGTAGGTGCTGGCTTATATGCATGCACAGAGCACATTTTTCCATCAGGGATTTGACTTATTTGATGACTTAGAACAGTATATGAAGACAGTTGCTACACAGGTGAGCATCCATTGTATTCTGTGCTGTTAAATGTTTTGCCTTGCCTTGCTCAGCCATACTGAGTGGTTGCCTGTGCTATGAGCAGTCATTATCAATTGTATTCTTGTCTGTTGTTCATCAGTCGAGACTCACTTCCATACAGACAGCAAGTAATTGGTTTGTTTTTAGTTTTAGTTACAATTAATAGAATAACATTAAGAACCAATTCTGACTGTAATTCTCATCATGGATCAAATAATTATAATTGAAATCTAGTTAAGTGGTTCTACTGGTGCTAAGAAAATGGAATAAAGATCTTTTGTATTGTATTGTGTATGTACAAGTTTACTCTGTGGTAGAGTAGACTGAGAACTGTGTACCTTGGTGCTGGCGAAATTTCATGAGGACCTTCTGTAGAGTGTACCGTTTGTATTTCTGTCGAATTAAAGTCAGCAAACATAATTCATTTAAAATAACTCGACGTGTCTGATTCTCATAAATTGGCATATACAAATTCTAATTCTAATTAATTAGTTTTACCAATGACATTAGCAATTATCCCATCACAGTCAATATATGATGTCGTTTAACAACATTATTTTTCGCCTTTCTTTTTCTGCTTGAGGTGCATTTAATTATATCTTTTCAAAGCAGTTGTGTCTCGTGACATTTTTGTGATACTTTGCTGACATTCTTTGTGGATATTATTCGTGATACCCATCTAGCAGTGTCAAAACGCTGAAGGCAAGACAGCCGTAATGTGAAATGATTACTATTAGTATATTTGTTCTTGGATTAATAAAACTTTGGAAAATGCAGTTTTCTGATGTTATTTCGCACCAGATGCAGCATAAGTAAGTTGGTGCCAGTTTAATCTGATGTGTTTAGTTAAATAATTGGACACAAGTACTTGTGTTAACGTTGCTACTTTACAGCTGTAAAATTTAGGTTTAGAAACAAGCTATGTGTTAGTGAGTTTTATGCACCTTGTACACTTAGGTTGAATTTGGCAGAAGATGTCATTGAACACTGTGCATCGTCCTCTGAATGTTTTCTTCCAGTGTTGTTGTTTAATTGAAATACGTGAGATACAAGTGTTGTCAAGATTTTATGCTAATTTTTAGTGCAACACTCTCAGTAGCCTTGTGTTGTTGTTCGTTGGTAGCTGGAAGTAATGAGTGCCAAAGCCGCCGTCGAGCAGCGAGACATGGAAAACAGGCATTCACTCGTGCAACAGAAGGTATGATTGTTTGTGCACTGTTAGATTTTTTTGTGTAGAATGACTGGCTGAAAGCTTTATGTAAGATACATTTTAGATTTTGAAAACCTGTTACTTAGTTGAATTTCAGATATGCTTTTGTTGTTTTTTCTATGCTTTTAGTTTCGTTGTAGCTATTAACATAAGCATTATGAGCAAGAACTGGGAACATCCATCTTTTCTTGTCTTTTTGCGGTTTTTGTTTAATTTGTGAGAAGTTATTCTGTGCTTAACAAAGGTCAGGTTGGGTTCTTTAAAGGTCCCCTTAGGAAGTTTTGTGGTCACTATGGCTTTCCTGATACTTGACCAATCGGTGTCAACTGTCAAGGCTCTGAAGGCAGTTGTGTGTATTACTGAATGGCATAGTGCATTGACCAGCAACTGCTCATGCCAGGCTTGTTACATTTGGTGTAGTGTCACGCTTCTATTCTGTACTTCATTGTTATATGAACAGTTTGAGGCACTACCTACAATTTTTATTAATCAAGTTATTTATGAAGTTTGCACTTGTTAAGTACTAGCAAGTCTGGTTTAATTATTGTAACTGGTGAGTGTAGATGCGGAGGCAACAGCCAGTATATATTATCCTTTGTCAGCTGTTGGTATGACAAAATCCTGTGGTGTTCTTGGCTCACTTTGATTATACTGGCCGTGTTAAGACCATTTAGTTCTGCACATTGTTTCAGACACACTGCTTATGCCACAGATATTGTAAAGCTTCTATGTGTCTGTGCGATGGTTGCGTATAATTTGTGCTTAGCGATGCATTCGCACTGCTTTGCTTCTATATACGTGTCGTGTGGTTAAGGTGTATAATGTACATGTTGATTTAACATGGTTTGGTCAATTTTTTAAATATAATTTAATAATTTCTCTTCAGTGTATTCTGTTGTTCATCAGGTTTGATTCTGTTATTCAGCGGGTTTGATGACTTCGTCTTCTTCTGTATTCAGACTATCTCTTGCAGTTCTTCGTAGCTTTTATATCCTACTAGGTCATCAGGTTGTTGAATTCCCTTTCTTTGTCTTTGGGTTTTCTTTTGCTTCTCACATTTCCTTTTCAAACCATCAACAAGAGCTCCTAATGTGTCAAAATGTGCCCAACTCATGCTGTTTTTATTGTGTAATCCTTTGTACCTGATTCCTTCTCTTGGCTGCCCTGTCAAGAACATCAACAGTTGGGACCTTATCTCTCCAACTTACTGATTTTGAACATTTTTCTCCATATCCATATCTCGGGCTTCAGTCTGCTTCTTATTGGCTGTAGTTATTGTCCACATTTCTGTACACTTCAACATTATTAACACTGTTGTGGCTTGCAACTGATATACAGAGAGATACCGGTATATAAGTGTTCGTAGGCAGATATGTACAGTAAGTGTTAGCAAGACTTGTAGTACTAAATTGGTAGCAATTGACAGACAGCCTGCAGCCAACTTGTGCAGAATCAGCAGTGTTGGCACTGGCCGTGATAATTATGTACATGTTAATAGGCAGGAATTTTGACATTTATTTTAGCTCCCATTTGTCTTGGTATGTGTTTTGTGGACTTTTGTATTGCCTGGCCAGTATAGGCTTGATGCTAACTATTTTTTGACTAATTTCTGTTCACGGTGGGTAAGGCAGACTTCTGGTTTTACATATGTAGTTAGATGTAGTTAACCCACGAAGTTATAATTTTATTAAATCTGTGGTATCAGTTTCATTTTAGCAGTATCCTGCTCATTAATGGATCGTTAACAGCAGTGCCAGTATTCGTTTGTGGTGAAAATAAAAGATGTATGATCAGTTATTGCTGTGTGTGCACATTGAGCAGCTGTCGGCTCGCATTGCACCCGCAATGATTTTACATACTTGCTTACTTGTTACATTACATTACATTACATTAGAAAACTGTTTATAGTGGCCTAAGTATGGCGACGTAGTTATAACACAGTGTTGGGTAAGATTGCTGAAATAAATGTTGTAGGATTTGAGTTCTTCAAGCAGCAGTTCAATGTCGGATGACCCTGCAAGCAGTTCTGATATTCGTATGGAAGGATATCTGTTCAAACGAACAAGTAACACGTTCAAGACATGGGTTCGGTAAGTTGGTCGGATGTCAGCCGTCACATGCACATAATCGCTTTCTGCATGTGCCTCGTTTGAGAAAGCTAATATTTGCTTGTGACATATTTGTTATGTTGGGAGTTATTTCGGTGTTGTCATCTTTTTGCATGTTACTAAATCTTTTTTGCATGACAGAAATTCACCATTTCATAAAGTACAAAGGAGTTAGGTAATTTGCATGCTGCCTCTTGCTTTACTGCTGCTGTCTTGTATTGAAGGAAAGTATGAAAGAAAATGGAAGTTGGAAGCATTAAGAGTGCCGTAAAGCTTCGAATATAATATGCCCTCCTGTGTAGTGAATACCCCCAGTTTGGAATTCTGTTGTAATGTAAAATTTACAATTTTGTGGGCCTATGTATAATACGCATACAAACTTATCACTGTAACAGCTATAATGTTTCCACCTGCCAATGTACTGCATCCCCTTGTTGCACACGTGTTATATCTGAGTGCTTTAGAGACAAAGGGCTTATAATAAAGTGCTGTATAAATTCATCTGTTCACTTTACTTCTATTGCGGAGCGTAAATTAGTAGGGGACGTTGTTACATGCAGCTGCCTGGTATGAAGAGATACAGGTCAGCAGCGTTAGCAGCAACATGGCCGGTGTAGCCCGGCGAGCTAGACTAATGACTGTGTCAGTTGCCACAGCAGCTGCGAGAATAATAACAATATTAGAGATGCAATACCTTCATCCGCCGACATCAAATATCATCATGGGCAGAGTGTGTGTGATGTGCATGTGTACGTACAAAGGGGTGCATGGAGGAAGCATTGATGACTAGTCCGTGTAGCTGAAAACAATAGACCTGTATGTAATTCGCACCTCTGGTTATTGCATGCTCATTTAGGTGAAAAAAGTGTGCATTATACTCGAAGCTTTAAGGTAACTTGCAGATCGCGGACTTTGGGAAGCATTTGAAGATATATAAATCTGGCAGTCAGTAACAGCTGTGCAACATTTTATTAAACATATGTCCACACTGTTCACTGCTAGACAGCGTGTAATGATAACAGCAGTTTTGGCAGACTGAAGTAGTGGCATCAAGTCGACTTGGCTTAATTATACCTGAGAATTATCTACGAGATTTTGACTTTAAATTGGAATTCAATTCTCAGAATTGAACTCTTGACCCAAGTAACCTGTATGGTTGCAGAAGTTTTGCTGGCTTGAAAATGGGAACATGTTGAACATGTCGCAAATCATTTATGCTGGAGAATTAGAAACAAGCGAATTCTAATACATTTGATTGCACTATGACTGGTAGAATGTAACCTGTCTGTGACTGTTGGCCAGCATATCAGCTTTTCCGACACTGCTGGCTCGTCTTCGTAGTGCATTGAATGTCGTCGACTAACCATAGGAATGCATGCTAGTCTTTGTCTGATAGATCGAAGATGCATGAAAGCATAAAACACCGCACATTGTTTGCATTAGTAATTTGTGTTGTCATGTAGTGTCCATTTGTTTATAGAAACACACAGAAACAAGAGTAGGAGAAGTGCTGTGCTGAGATATGTTAATAAGCCCGATATGAACCAGCTGCAACTGAAGAGATGATGTTGAGGCAGCATGTTGTTGAATTAGTAGGAAGAAATAATCAACACACCCAGATTCACATTCAGCTTTGGCGCTCTGCGAATTGTTTACTTACTTATATGTTTATATGCAGGAATACCACCAAACTGCCATTAGACAGGTCAGTCATTGCTCCACGTGATAGCTGAGCCACTGTAACTGTCGGTCATTCTTGGCTTCTGCTTTGCTGCAGCAATTCTGCAACTTTGCACACGAAACTGTTGCGCTGGTTTTCATATCGCGATGCATGGCACTTCATTGTTTGTTTGTCGGTGTCTGTGTGTCTGTGTGAGTTGTTTTTGCATGTTTAATTATTGTTATCAAGTTCAATTTCTGAAATACATACTGCCTGTCAAAGGACATTACTAAATTTGCTGGAACGAGTGCTTTGTCATTCAACTTTGTTGCATTATGCTTCACATTGTTATAATTTGCAGTACTTTGCTATGCATCGGTTAGTGAGAATTGCTGGCTTTCCAAACTCACTTTTTTCTCTGCTACACGCTTTGCCTGCTGAAGCACAGTTTGACATAGGCATGCAGAGCGCAGTGTCTTCACACAGTGATATGGTCTCTCAGGCTTAACCATTGCCACCAGCAGACAGACTGGTTTGTTATTAGCAGAGTGAAATTAGCCATTGTTTTGGTTAATACAGTCGCAGGGTGGACCAAATTAAATGGCACTGCACTGAATATCTGATAGAGATGGGCTGAATTCTTCAGCCGAATGTTTGGCTCTGTTTGGCTCGGCAACATGTTACTATTCGGCTGAAGTTCGGCTGAACTTCCGCAAAACATCGGTCATTTGTAGCGTCTGTATCAGCTATTATTTTCTTAGCACCATAACCTTTTTCAACTCAGAGACATTTAATTAAAATTCTATGACATAAGTGCCATGCATGCATGTAACAAGTAAGAAATTTGACAGTGTTTTGTAAAAATTAAAATCTTTTAGATGGTACAGTGGATTTGTACAAAATGCGGTAACAGTGACCCATATACATCAAGGCAGACTTGGATTCAAGACTTGCTTCTCCAAGACCAAGACCAAGACTCAGAAGTTCCAAGACCAAGACCAGGACCAAGACTCTTAGGTTCCAAGACCAAGACCAAGACCAAGACTCTGAGGTTGAAAACCAAGACCAAGACCAAGACTCAGCAGTTTCAAGAGCAAGACCAAGACCAAGACTTTGATGTCCAAGACCAAGACCGAGACTCAAGACTTACAAGACCAACACTGGAAGTCCATGACTGTGATGGACTGTGACAAACAAAAAGACTGAAAAGTCAT